>Ga0209777_10000243_pt1 | contig 95443 bp, 64 predicted proteins | sample FrelakmetHBP12HB_FD_187147 | JGI IMG/M metagenome (GOLD analysis project Ga0209777, IMG submission 187147) | Freshwater lake sediment microbial communities from the University of Notre Dame, USA, for methane emissions studies -HBP12 HB (SPAdes)... | ecosystem: Environmental > Aquatic >...
AATCGACTATCAAAACACGATCGGGAACCCGGTGTCAAACAGGCCAACCATCCGCCCGCGGGAGTTGACGGCCTAGGCCCCCTTGTTCTTTGATAGAGTGAATATTGTGGTATATCGTGCGACCTACAGACGTGGCATAATACCTTGTCTGTGAACTCTTTACGAATCCGCCTGCATCTGCAAAGATTCCTTCATCAATTCCTCGATGTCCGATTCCACGACGTCTCGCGCGTTGCCTATAAATCCCTTTGCCTTACCCCTCCGACCTGCTATCTTTGCGGCCAGACGTGAAACATGAGTAAGACGTTGGCGTATCTAAAGGTTAGGTCTGACAGGTGATTGAGTCGGATGAGGTCTTGATCAACAGTGCGCTCGCCGGTGACCAGGCGGCGTACGCCGAGTTGCTGAACCGGCACAAGAGGACGATTTCGCAGATCATCCAGAAAATCGTCCGAGACCGGCTGGAAACCGAAGATTTGGTGCAAGAAACGTTCATGCGGGCGTTTCACTCGCTGGCGAGCTATCGCTCGGAATACCGGTTTTCGACCTGGCTGTACAAGATAGCCGCCAACTGTGCGATCGACTTCCTGCGCAAGAAGAAGATCGAGGCACTCAGCCTGGACAAGCCGGTCGACACCGAGGACGGCGCCGTCGGGATTGACCTCCCCGACCAATCTTTCAACCCGGAGGAAAATCTCTGGGAGAAACAACGGCGGATGTCAATCGACGAGGCGATTGACTCACTGCCCGACAAGTACCGGATAGTGATACTCTACCGCCATCGTGACGATCAATCCTATGAGGAGATCGCACAGATACTGAGGCTCCCGGTGGGGACGGTAAAAGCCCGAATCTTCCGGGCGCGGGAGCTTCTGAAGAAGAAGCTGAAAGGCGTCAGGTAATCGCAGGAGAGAAGTCATGTCCAAATTGATGCTGATGTGTTCATGCGTCGCCACACTTGGCCTGTTTGTGACAACCGGGTCAGTACAAGCGAAGGTATTCCAATTCAAAACCACAAACGAATATGCGGTCGAAAAGGACTTCGAACTGACGGTGGCGAACACCAGCGGCTCGATTGAAGTCTCCTATCGACCCGGCGACAAAGTTGTGGTCGAAACAATCAAGGAAATCGACGCGTCCTCGCGTGAGGAGGCGGAGAAGATCGAGGACCATTTGGAAGTTGCCATCAAGGCGGATAAGAAGTCCATCGACATCGACACCCGATATCCCGGCGATCGCTCGTCCGGCGATTTCTGGGAGAGGTTGCTCGGTTTGCGCACGGAGTTCAGAACGGCGATCAGATTCGTGATCGAAGTGCCGACTTCGGTGCGGCTTGAAGTCAACTCGACTTCCGGCGATATCGACCTGCTGGGCTTGACGGGGACGGCGACAATTTCGGCGACATCAGGGGATATCAAAATTATCGGTTATACCGGCGATCTGAGTATCGAAACGACTTCCGGGAACATCAGTTTCAAAGATGTCAAGGGCAACATCGATGCCAATTCAACGTCATCGGATATCTTGTTTGACAATGTCACCGGTGATGTGGTCGTGCAGTCGACTTCCGGGGACACGGAAGCGCATTGGCTGATCGGGAAGATGCGTGTTACGAAAACTTCCGGCGACGTCCGCATTGATGCTCTTTCGGGCGATATCGACGTCAACACAACTTCCGGCAATATCGAGATCGATCAGAAAGAGGGGAGTGTCTTTGTGTCTACCTCCTCCGGTGACGTGCGCGTTCGTTCCGAGATGACCAATGGCAAGCGCTTTGAAATCGAAACGATCTCCGGCAACATCACGATGGCCGTTCCGTCCGAGATGAAGGGACGTGTAAAACTGGAGACGATTTCCGGATCGATCGATACCGATCTCGCGGTTGAAGTACGGTCGTTCAACAAGCATAAATTGGAAGGCAAGGTTGGCGGAGACGGTCCCGAAGTGATACTCAGTTCAACCTCCGGCGACATCAATCTTGACGGGTTTTAGGCGGGAAGGACAGTTTGCGAAAACTCCTGTTGACCATACTCCTGATTGGATTGGTCGTCCCGGTCGTCGCCCGAGACAGACTCAAGTCTGATGATTACAAGGGAAAGGTCTACAAGGAAATTCGTGTTGACGATCGCGGTATTCTGCTGATCGATACGCTTGGTAATGAGCACGAAGTAATAGAGTCCGGCGAAGAGGGAAGCAGTGGTGAGCGACAGCCGCAAGTAAAACCGGTTCCGTCTCTTCCAGGCAATAGCGACATTCCAGAGGATTTCTACACCGACACGATCATGGGGATCAACCGTATCGGCGGCTCGGTCACTGTTGATGCCAACGAGTATGTTGACGGCAGCGTGGTTGTGGTCGGCAACGCGACGATCAAGGGGCGCATCAGCGGGTCGGTCACGGCTACCGGCAGAGTCCGCATCGCGTCAACCGGCATAGTGGAAGGGAATGTGACTGGCAGCAAAGTGACTGAGGAACCGGGTGCGCAGGTTGTCGGGCGAATCTCAGAACAACGTATCAGTATTCCGTTCCCCGAGGGCGAATGGCCGGGAGGTTTGCCTACCAATCCCGCAGAACCCTTGACCATTGGACTGATTTGGTTGCTGATTCACCTGGCAATTGCCGTTGGGTGCGCCCACATATTTGAAAAACCAACTGAACGGCTCAGAGCGGTCTATCACCAGAACATCTTCAAGGCGCTGGTTGTCGGGCTCTTGTTCGAGATCATGCTGCCGGTAATCGCTGTCGTTCTGATCATAACGATCATCGGCATTCCGGTGGCACTTATCGCCCTGCCACTGGCGATTGTGGCTGCGGGATTTCTCGGATTTGCGGCATTTTGTCTGTTCATCAGTGATTATGTCAAGGCGAAAAACGCGGCTGTACGGGAGAGTCGCTTCCAGCAGATACTGGTCGGTTTCGCTATCTTACAGGTTCCGGTAATCGGGTTCTTCCTGGGACTTGTTATCGACTCGAATGCCATGGCGATCGTCTTTGGCATTGTTTCAGGCATGCTTCTTCTGATCGTTTTCACCGCGTCGTTGGGTGGCGCAATTCTGACCCGCTTTGGCTCGCGTTACTACAGTGGCAGAATCGAGCCGGGAGTCCGCATCGGACCGGATTTGACGGCAGTGTCTGAGAAAACGATAGCGCCCGAAGTGAAGTCCGTGAGTGCGCGGATTACCATGGCGGCGGGACGTTTTCGACTGACAAAGTGCTCGGCCGAAGGCGTTTTGTGCGCAGTGACCGGCAGCTATAACCGCGAACTGCTCAAGTATGACTATGGCTTCACCCCACATGGTGACCGCGGCGATTTCCGTTTCGCCACCGATTCTGAAGGGAAAAAGTTGTTGGATATTGAGGGGCGTGAGAGCAACTGGCAGATCGAGTTCGACAGCGAGGTCGATCTGCAACTCAAGACCACTGTCGGCGCTGCCAAGTGTGAGATTGATGTCGGTGGCCTGACACTCTCGCGTTTGGATCTTGAGATCGGCGCTGCCGATGCGCGAGTTGATTTCTCAGCGCCTAATCGCACCAACCTCGATAATTTCACAGTCGAGGCAGGCGCCTGCAAGCTGCAGATGGTTAATATCGGCAATTCGCGGTTCAGGCGGCTCCGATTTGATGGTGGTGTCGGGAAGTTTGTTCTCGATTTTAGTGGACAATTCGACTATCGCGCCGAGGCAAAAGTCACCGTCGGTATGGGAGCAATGACTCTGATTGTTCCGCGAGGGTTGGGTTTGCAGTTGCGCGCCGATGAGAACTGGTTGAGTTCGCTTGATTTTTCCAAGGAGCATCTCGTGGCAGTAGCGGGATCGGGTGTCTATGAGACCGAGGGTTTTGATGCTGCATCGGGGCAGTTGATTCTCACGCTGGAAATCGGTCTTGGATCCGCCAATATCGAATTCACTTAATCTCCAGAACCCAGCAAGTCAACAGAAGCGACAGAGCGAAGTGGCGACTTCGTTGTCCTAACGTTGTGTCAAGAGACTGCTGCAAAATGTGCAGAAGGCAGCGTATCATCGCAAACATAGAAGTGAAGTACGCTGCCAAGTCATTCCCGTGCAGGCGGGAATCCAATATTCTCGGGCGCGGGAACCGCGCCCCTACGCGATGGAATCGCATTTCGCAACACTCCCGTCAAGAGACTATCGAAAAACTACCAGAGACACCGTCGTTGCTGAGCAAACGTTTGTGTCGTCGGAATGCGGTTGAGACTGGAGTCGCACCACAAAATGGCTTGTCGGACCGGAACACCAAAATGCAGGTGCAACTTCAATCGCAGATTCCCGCGCGACCGGTTTTTCAACAGTCCCGTCAAAAGATGGTTGAAAAAGTCCTGCGGTCTGTCATTCTGAGCGCAATGAAGAATCTGACATGTTTGCGCTGCAACGAATTAGAGATTCTTCGCCGTTCGGTCCGGCGCCTGACGGACCGGCAACTGCCGGACTCCTCAGAACCACACTTGAGGAGGTTTTGCAGCAGTCCCCTAAACGTCAAATCCGTTGGAATTCCGACTGATTAAGTTCCTTACTTGTTATCAATTATTAGGTTACCAGTCATTTTGGCGAAGTGTCAACAAATTTTTGAGATTGCCGATACTGTAGAAGTTGCGTATAACTATTTGAAGTAAAATTCGTTAAAATAGAGAGACTCAGAATATCTCAGAGAGGGAGGAATCTGATTATGAGAAATCGCAAAAGTGATTCCACCAGAATCGCGGTTCTGGCCATCGCAGTTGTGTGCCTGTCTTTCACTTCAGCACTGGCTCACATGACCATTTCCGGCAACGCCGGTATCGTCGGTTCGCCTGGAACGACCTTGACCTATCTCGATGGAACGTTGAAGACAATAGTCGCCGATTCGACGACTGGTGACTACGAATTCCTTGTTTTGGATGGCTGGTCTGGCACGCTGACACCGTCCAAAGCCGGTTACGTCTTCAGCCCAACCCAGCGGGTCTTTATCAATGTCGAGGAGAGCTCAAGCGGCAACGACTTTTTGATCGATTCAGTCACTATCTCCGGCAATGCCGGTGTGGCCGGCACAATTTTGACTTATGGAACAGGTGAAGACACAACGGTGACAGCCAACGGGAGTGGTGACTACTCTTTCTTCGTCCCGTACGACTGGACCGGCACGCTGACACCGAGTAAGACCGGCTATACTTTTCTGCCGGATACTCTGGTTTTCGCCAATGTCTTGATGAGCACGGACACCAACGATTTCACCCCATCGCTCACTGTTAATGTTGAACAGGACTTGGGGGGCTTCATTCCCAAGGAATACTCGCTTGGGCAAAACTGTCCGAACCCGTTTAACCCATCCACATTGATTCACTTTGACATTCCCAGAGCGGCTTCTGTAAGTTTGAAGGTCTATAATATCGTCGGTCAGGAAGTTGCTCACCTCCTCGTAGGTAACCTTCCCGCCGGCTCCTTCAGGACCACCTGGGACGGGACGGATATGAACGGCAAGACAGTCTCCTCGGGAGTATACTTCTATCGCCTGCAAGCAGGCGATTATGCTGAAACCAAGAAGATGTTGCTAATGAAATAGTGGCTTCCTTGACACAATATCCGGGCGGACAGGACGAATGATCTGTCCGCCCTTTTTTATGCCCCATCGTCGCCGTCAATTGGTTTCGCACTGAAACACTAACAACTGCTTTGAGCGTGCCCGCAGGAATCCTGAGGTTGTCCCACAAGTTCGTTTTTGACGGCGTGCCCCACCGCTTGGAGATTGTTGAAAAAGTCCGTATGACCATGTTTTGGTGAGCGTCGAAGACGTACCAGAACTGGCAAGTCGCGACTGAAGTCGCTCGTACAAATTGCCTTAGCAGCGCGTCTGGTACAGTTGTAGGAGCGGCTTTAGCCGCGACATTCCTGGTGACACGGGTTTTTCAACAGTCCCCTTGCGGTGGGAATTTCCCGGTGTTTTCGCGGCGCACGAGGACGTACGCCGCGCACACCTGGGACTTATGGGACGGTCTCTCCTCTCCTGCCGGATACGCAAGCTAGTCAAGGGCGTCAGTAAGGGAGAGGTTGTCCCACAAGTTGGAGTACAGTTGTGAACAGCGATCGCAATGGTTAAGAATGTTGGGCGAGGTCATGGTGTTGCAACGGCTTACACCCTCACCCCCTTCCCCTCTCCCACTGGGAGAGGGGTGTAGGGGTGAGGGAAAGGAACTTATGAGACAATCTCGGGATTCCTGACGACGCCTGAAAGATCGACCTGAATTCTGCCGACTGTTGACCGACAATAAGACTGAGAGGAGAACTGCAGCTTTCAAGGAAGATAAGACTAAGAACCAACAAAAGGGACGGAGGAAAATGAAAACCACATCTTTGTTAATCACCAAAAGGACAAAACCAAGAACCATCAAAAGGGATGGAGAAAACATGAGAACCATATTTACATCAATGTGCGCAATGGCTGCCCTGATAGCGGCTTTGTGGGTGTCGCCGGTTCAGGCCAACGATACCGGTGATGTCACTGTCACCGTAACTCTTTCGGGCGCGAGTGTAAGTGTGACGAACAATGCTGTCGCCATCGGTACTGCCGGAACCCCAATGACAATGTCGACTACGTATATTTCGGCAACAGCGGCACAAGTTACGAATAATAGCGCCGGCACCCCCGAAACGTATACGCTGATCATATCCAATGATGGCGCCAACTGGACCGCTGCGGCAGCGGCCGACGCCGACACGTATGTCTTGAGTGCCCTATTCAACAGCACTAAACCTGCCGCAGGAGATTTCCTGGCTAATGATATGCTGAGCACGGGAGATGTAATCTGCTCTGCCACCAACTGTGCGTTTGCCGGCGGCGACGAGACCGGCGCCGCCGTAGCGGCTGCGGGAGTTCGCCATCTGTGGTTGAAGTTTGAGTCGCCTACATCCACGACGACTTATGTGGCGCAGGTTATCACGATTACAATAACAGCCGTGGCCGACTAAGAGATCGGCGGCAGGACGGATTGTTGGAAGAAGAAGCGGAGAATCGGAATCTCTGCTTTATCTCTTTGGGAGAACACAAAATGAAAATCGCATCAAATGGATTTGCGACTATCTGGCTGTTTATCCTGACGCTTTTTGTTGCCACCACCCTGCAGGCCAGGGGGCTGAGCACCAGCTTAGGTGAAGTGGTTGTCGAGAACCTGCAGGTGGGCCAGACATACAGCTTGAAGCAGTTGGCGAATCTGCACCTGACCGTCACTAACAACTGCGATGACAGTGTGGCTTTGAAAATGGATATTCTGTCACCGGACAGTACGGAGTTGAAGAAGGGATCGAGACCGATTCCGGACATTACGTGGTTGAAACTGAGTCAAGGCAGCTTCGTACTGGGCCCAAACGAGATCGCTTTATCGGACATTACACTGTCCATCCCGGACGAAAATCAGTATCTGGGGAAGAAGTATCAGGTAACGATTTGGTCTCATACTGTGGGTCTTCCCGGCCGCGCGATGTCTTTGGGTTTAGGGCTGAAATCCAGGATAATCTTCACTACCGACACCGCGAGAGCGCCGGCAAATAAGATTGTCAAGTCTTCCGATGCCAGCGTTGAGCTTGTGCTTAAACCAGAGAACATGTTCTTGGATGATGTAGAACCGGGCAAGATGTATGACCCGGAAGCCCAGAAGGGTTCAGTTCTAACGGTATCTAACCATAGTGGGCATGAACAATTGTTGCGGTTACGCAGCTTGACGGTAGGCAATTCGGTAACCGCACTCACCGAAGGATACGAAGATGCTCCCGATGCTTCCTACCTGAAGTTCAGCGAGAATGAGTTCGTTCTGCCGCCATTCGGAACAAAGGAGGTGCGAGTGTATCTGGACTTTTCTCGGCGAACGGAGTATTGCGACAGGCGGTTTATGTTCGTCATTCACGCGTATGTCGTTGGCGAAAAGGTCAGTGCCGGAGTCTATTCGAGAGTCTACGCCTCCGTCAAATAGAGAGATGGGCGAATGAGGATTAATATGAGTCGCACCTTGGCTGCATCGCTGGCAGTGGTTGCCATGGCAATAATCATACCGGTTTCGCTGCTGCCTTCTGTAGGCGGAACGTTTTTCCAAACCGCGACCGGCGCTACGTCAGGCACAGTCACAGTGACCGTAACGCTGCTCAGCACGTCAGCAGTCACGATTTCCGGCACCGCCGGTGTGGCGGGAGCGACCCTGACTTATGGAACCCCGGACACAACCGTGATTGCCAACGGCACTGGCGCCTACACGTTGGTCGTCCCGTATAACTGGTCCGGCACGCTAACGCCGTCCAAAGGCGGTTGCGTGTTCAACCCAACCCATCTCGTCTTTGTCAATGTCGTGGCAAACACAAGCGGTATCGATTTTACTCCATCACTGATAGTTTCCGTCGAGCAGGACTTCGGCAATGGCATTCCCAAGGAATACTCGCTTGGGCAGAACTATCCGAACCCATTCAACCTGTCTACTGTAATTCCCTTTACATTGCCCCGCGCCGGATTCGCGAGTCTAAAGGTATACAATATCGTCGGTCATGAAGTTATCGACCTCGTCTCAGGTAACCTCGCGGCCGGTGCCTTCCGAGCCATCTGGGGCGGAAAGGATATGAACGGGGAAACAGTTTCCTCGGGAGTTTACTTCTATCGCTTGCAGGCCGGCGATTATGTCGAAACCAGGAAGATGCTGCTGATGAAATAGTGGGATCATTGATGCAATATCCGGGCGGACAGATCACTTGATCTGTCCGCCCTATTTTTGAACGCGCCGGCAGGAATCCCGAGGTTGTCCCATAAGTCACGTTTCGGGCCTAAAACCCCTGCATGGTATACGGTATGTAGTGGTCGCCCTTGCGGCGACCCGCATTAACATTGAGTGAAACGACAGGTCAGCGGGCGCACTGCAGTGCGCCCCTACAAAAATCTTTCGTCCATTGGCGGAAATCGTACTTATGGGACAACCTCTCCTTTCCTGCCGGATACGCAAGTCCGTCAAGGGTGTCAGGAAGGGAGAGGTTGCCCCCACAAGTCGCAGTACAGTTGCGAACAGCGATCGCAACGGTTGAGAATGTTGAGCGAGATCATGGCGTTGCAACGCCTTACACCCTCACCCCTACACCCCTCTCCCACTGGGAGAGGGGAAGGGGGTGAGGGAAAGGAACTTGTGAGACAACCTCGGGATTCCTGACAGCGCCTGAATAGAAAAGCCCCCGCAGAAGCGAGGGCTTTCCAGATCACGACTTCCGTGGTCTTTTCTATTTGATCTGTAGAGTCTTTGGGTCGCGCAACGGCATGATCGTGATCTGGCCAAAATCAGAGAAGCGGTCGTTGTGCTTATCCGAACCTTTCTGCACGGCTTCCGGATCACCGATAACCAAGAACACCAACTGATCGGGATGCAGGTATTTCTGCGCCACGGCGAGCACATCATCCGGCGTCACGGCTTTCATGTTCTTCGTGTAGTTCTGCCAATAATCATCGGGGCGATGGGTGTAATCGTCATCCGCGAACGTATTGACAATGCTGTTTTTGCTGGCAAAAGGATTGACCACGTCGCTGATGAAACTGGCCTTGGAATTCTCCACAATCTCCGCGTCGCATTTTTCGGTGCGGATACGCTTGATTTCGTCGACAATCAGGCTAGTACCGAATGCCGCAGTAGCATGCTTGGTTTGGAACCACGCTTGGAAAGTGCCCGGGTACAGGACCGGACGATCGAACGTACTGCCGGCGTTGTATGCCAGACCTTCGTCGGAGCGCACCCGACGCACAATCCGCGAATTGAAACCACCGCCGCCGAGAATATCGTTCATGACCATCAGGGCATACTGATCGGGAATATCCCGCTTGACGCCAATATGTCCCACCCGGATGCGCGACTGGTTGACATCTTCCTTTTTGATCATATATACGCCCGGCTTGGGAGAGGGAATCTGGTCTGACAGAGCCGGAAGAGTTAGCTGCTGATCAGGCCAGTCGCTAAGCAGGTTGTCCAGTTTAGTCAGAATCTCAGCGGTCTTGAAATCTCCCGAAACGGCAAGGATGAAGTTTTTCGGGAAGAAGTACTTCTGGTGGAAAGCAATCAAGTCGTCCCGCGTAATCGAATTGACCGATTGTTCCGTCCGACGGTACGGAATCGTGCAGGGGTGGTCGCCATACATTAGGAACTGCCACTCGCGTGATTCAATGGCGGACGCTGAGGAATTGCGCTGCTCCATTTCCGAGAGAACGTCCCCACGGTAGCGAGTAAGCGCCTCTTGATCGAAAACCGGAGTCTGCAAGATCTTCTTCAGCAACCCCAGTCCTTCGTCGACGTCCTTCGACAGGCAAAATAGGCTGGCCCGACCCCGCGAGTCGCCGATATTGACCGAGATTTCTCCGGCAAGGTAGGCAAGCCGCTCGTCGAGTTGCTTGGCGGTCATTCCCTGAACACCGCCATTGCGCATTAGGTAACCGGTCATATCCGCCAATCCGGCTTTTTCCACCGGTTCGTACATCGAGCCGGTTCGAACGGAAATCGTCAATTCAAAGGTCGGAACTACCGGATTCTCCACCACATAAGCGGTGACACCGCATTTCAACGTATGTCGGTAACCATCCGGCTTGGGCGGCTGATATTTCAATTCCTCGTATTTCAGTTTGTCGGGATGATCAACGATTTTATCTGCCAAGATTCCGGAGTTGGAAGTCAGAACGAGGGCGAATGCCGCAATCAAGGCAAGCGTCATCGACCGGCTAAGCAGCAATCTGTATTGTCTATTCATGTTCGTTCTCCTTTGACGCATACCCTATTTGTCTTTGGCTGCCTTGAGTTCTTTGAGCTGATCGTTGGCCATCTTCAGCAATTTTTCCATCTGAGATTTTTCCTTGGGGTCTTTAACATTGTCCAACTGCATGGAAAACATTCCGATCATTTTCTCAAGTCTGGCGGGGTCTTTCATCGACTTGACCATCTGCACGGCCTGAGTGAACTGCGGATCCTCCGCACTCTCACCTCCGGCAGCTGATTCTCCTTTGGTGTTAATGAGCAGCACATTTCGCTGATTTTTGTCAAAATACGCATTGGCTACTCGCTGAACATCGGCGGCTGTCACCAGATCGTTTTTCTTTGGACCGTTGTTGGCTTCGGTCCAGTCCCCCATGGCGGCATTGCCGCCGAGAAAAAACAAAATACCCATTCCCGACATTATGTCGAATGACCTAATACTCCTTACGCGCAACTGGTTCTTGACCTTCTGCAATTCGTCTTCGGGCACGGGATTATTCTGCAACTCTTCGATGACTTCGTAAATTGCTGCTTCCAATTGCTCGGGTTTGGCGCCCGAGATTCCCTCAGCGAAAATCTCAAATGCTCCGGCATACTTACGCGAATCCTGAGAAGCATCAAGCGCCAGTCCACCACCGCCTCCCATCATGCGTCCACCACGTCCGGAGGAGCTCTTTGCGATACCCTTCTCCTCAACCAGTTTCTTGTATAACCGACCGGTCTTGCCACCCATAATCCCGCTCAACACTTTCAGCGGATAACTGTCGGGATGTTTCCAGGCGACGGTATGATACCAGATCTCAGTGGTCGGGCTGGTTTCTGCTTCGGCGATCAAACGTTTTTCGCCGTATTGTTTCTCTTCGAGAGTTACAACATCGGGAGGAGGAGTTTTACCACGCGGAATGCGCTCGAAATACTTCTTGACCATCTTGATCATTTCATCGGGGTTCAAATCGCCCACTAGAATCATTGTCAAGTTGTTGGGCGCATAGTAGGTGCCAAAATACGAATCGGCCTGCTCACGAGTAATCGCATTCAGATCGGAAGGCCAGCCGTGGACATCCCAGCGATATGAAGAAGATTTCCAGAACATCGCGCTGAAATCCTCTTCGATCAGCCCAGTCGGCGTCGATTCCAAGCTCATACGACGTTCCTCGCGGACGACGTCCCGCTCGGAGTAGAATTCCCGGAACACCGGATGGCTAAAACGATCAGACTCCAGCCACATGTACAACTCCATCTTGTTCTTGGGAAGACGCACGAAATATCCGGTCATGTCCTGGGTTGTGAAGGCGTCCAGAAAATATCCGCCATTCTTGGTGTAGAGTTCACTAAGTGGATCTTTGATGATTAATTTGCGTTCTTCGAGAATCAGACTGTCAAATACGGCTTCGATTTCCCGGTATCGCGGGGTTTTCGCCTCGGGGTCGATCATGTCTTTGATCTGTCCCCGGCGTAGTTCCTCGCGCATGATTCGTTCTTCATCTCGCATTAGTACCCGCAGCGAGTCAAGCCGGGCCATAACTTCGAGATCGCGCTTGATGTCAGTTGTCCCGATTGTCTCGGTTCCCTTGAACATCATGTGCTCGAATAGATGCGAAATGCCGGTAATCCCCGGAACTTCGTTTGCAGAACCGACCCGGGCGAAAATCGAAGCCATGACTGTCGGGGCATCGTGCCGCTCTACCATCAGCACCTGCATGCCGTTGTCGAGGTTATACTCTTTGGCATCAATTGTCTGCGCAACTGCAGGAACCGTAGCGGCGAAAGTCATCATTACGCAAGCGATAACTGCATGCAATATGCGTCTCTCCACGATCCGCTCCTTTGAGGATTTTGGTGTATGTCTAATAAGTTGTACTTCTTTCGTCGTCATTTGAAGGTGCAGAATAGTCAGTTGCCGCAGGACTGTCAAGCCAATACGGGTGTCTTTGGAGTCTTGGGGATATCCTGGCTGGTATGGTTCGTAATACAACCCAAGTTCTCCCCTTGCCTTTGGAAATCCGACTGTGTAAATTGGATTACTGCGCAAATTGTTTTGCGCAGCCCCGGATGCCTGATATTGCGTATTATCATTGGGCAGGGCGCTAGTCGGAGTCAGAGAAGGCGAGGTTTGCGATGTTAGCAGATAAAGACTATCAGTTGAAGGTCGGGTTGGCGGAGATGCTCAAGGGTGGCGTAATTATGGATGTCACTAATGCCGAGCAGGCAAAGATCGCCGAGGACGCCGGCGCTGTGGCGGTGATGGCGCTCGAACGGGTGCCGGCGGATATCCGCAAAGCCGGTGGTGTTGCCCGGATGGCGGCAATTGAAAAAATCGAAGAAATTCAGCGCGTTGTGCAGATTCCGGTGATGGCTAAATGCCGTATCGGACACTTCGCTGAAGCCGAATTGCTGCAGGAACTGAAAGTTGATTTTATCGACGAATCGGAAGTGCTTACGCCTGCCGATGAAGAAAACCACATTACAAAACATCCGTTCAAGATCCCATTTGTCTGCGGCTGCCGCAATCTCGGCGAGGCGATGCGTCGCATTAACGAAGGGGCAGCTATGATTCGCACCAAGGGCGAAGCCGGGTCGGGTAACATTGTGGAGGCGGTCAGACACCTGCGAATGATCTATGGCGAGATTGCCGCTCTGAAGAAGCTCAGCACCGAGAAGATGAAAAAACTCGCCAAGGAAATGCGGGTGCCGGTGGAACTACTGAAAAAAACCTCGAAACTGGGCGACCTGCCGGTACCGAATTTTGCCGCTGGTGGAATTGCCACGCCTGCTGACGCGGTGCTTTGTATGAAGTTGCGTGCCCAAGCCGTGTTTGTCGGCTCTGGCATCTTCAAGTCCTCCAATCCGCAAGTAGTCGCCAAAGCCATAGTGACCGCAGTCGGCCACTACGATGATCCGGCGATCGTGCTGCAAGCGTCCCGTTCGCTCGGTGAAGCGATGCCCGGTTTGGAAATCAGCAAGATCCCCAAGGAAGAACAGCTCCAGTATCGATGAGAGCGAGACCTTGGGTTGGCATTCTGGCCTTTCAGGGAGATTTCGCCAAACATCAGGAGGTGTTTGCCAAACTTGGCTGCCGTACGCGGTTGGTGAAATCAAGTCAGCAACTGGCGAATATCGACTGCCTCGTCATCCCCGGCGGTGAGTCATCAGTAATCGACCGCTTCGTCAAATCACAGCAGATCGCCGATCCAATCAGAGCGTTCGCCGCGACAAAACCAGTTTGGGGCACTTGCGCGGGCATGATCTTGCTGGCAACTCAAATCGAAGACGATCCCGGTCTTACGCCGCTTGGTTTGCTCAATATCACTGTCGATCGTAACGGCTACGGCAGACAGTTTGATTCATTCGTCGACGAAGGTGAGTTCACGGTCAATGGCAGGACTCAGAAGCTGGAGATGGTGTTTATCCGCGCGCCCAAAGTAGTCTCGGTCGGCGAAGGCGTGCAAGTGCTCGGCAAGTGTCGTAAAGAACCGGTGATCGTGCAGCAGGGAAAAGTTATCGCGACGGCGTTCCATCCGGAAATGACGAATTCAACGAAGTTCCAACAGTATTTTCTGTCGTTGCTATAGGGACCAGCCTCTGGGCTGCAAACGGAGACCGCAAATTCAGCGCTTCGTTACGCCTCAAGAGCGGGTAAGTTAGTTCCACAACCAGTACAGCCGGCACAGGCTTTGATTTTATCCGCCACCAAAACAACATCAATATCGGCGTCAATAACAACCTCTCCCCGATCGTCTCCGATCTCGGCGATAGTGCAAGGGGAGTTACCCGCACCACCTAAGCGACCTGTGTAGACTTCCAGCACGGCTTGGACTGCAAACAGATGCTTGAGATGCAAGAAACGACTGACATCGTCCTCGGGGCGGCAGACTGCAAGCAAACGCTCGCTGTCGATGGCAAGCAACTCGTCGACACTTAGGCCGAGCAAAAACTCGGTTAGAAGTGAACGCGCACCAACATCTTGCTCGCAAGTCTGCTTAACAAATCGGTAACCGGTCAAGCGGTCTCGATCATCAAGAGTGATCCGAATCTGCTCTACAAGGTTGTTACACGGCACCCGTAACGCTCCGGGAATATGTCTGTGTCCTTCTCTGCATGAACCATGTACGTTGATTTTCTCGCCTCCTGTCAATAGCATTTTGTTGCGACCGGCAAGTTGCTGTTGCCTATGACAGCAGGTACGTCAGCTGTTTGGACGCAGAACCCTTGATAGAATCTTTTCCTACGGGGGTGTTCGAATATGCATCTTCACCGCGTAAGGGCGCGGTTCCAGCGCCAAAGAATACTGGATTCCCGCCTTCGGGAGTGTTGAAAAAGCCCGCTCTTCTTCAGGCGTCGTCAGGAATCCTGAGGTTGTCCCACAAGTGGGATTTCACCGGCCAGACGAACGATTTGTCGTAGGGGCGCACGGCAGTGCGCCCGCCGAGCTTCGTCTTGTATGCCCAAGGTGTAACTTATGGGACAACCTCTCCTTTCCTGACGACCTTGACTGGCTTGACGAACTGGCAGGAAAGGATTCCTGCCAGCCCTCTCAGGTGGCTTTTTCAACACTCCCCTTCGCGGGAATGACTCGGCAGTGTGCTTCTATCTTATTATCACGACAATGTGCCGCCTTGTGCCCATTTATCAACAGTCCCTGCATCGAAAGGCATTATCACGAAAATCCTTGTTGATTCGCCGATTCAAGGTTCGTAAAATAATGCACCAACTGGGTAGAAGTTCACTCGCTTGTCGGGTGAACCGGCTGCTAAAACGTCAAGGCGAGAAGCAATGGATCTGCTGACATTATCGCGCATTCAGTTCGGACTCACGATCGGCTTTCACTACATTTTTCCACCCCTCTCAGTCGGACTGGGTCTGCTGTTGGTCTTCATGGAGGGACTCTACCTCAAGACCAAGAACCCGCTTTATCATCAAATGACCCGCTTCTGGGTCAAGGTCTTCGGCCTGATCTTCGTTCTCGGCGTCGCCACCGGCATCGTGATGGAATTCCAGTTCGGCACCAATTGGTCGACCTATTCGCGTTATGTTGGTGACGTGTTCGGTAGCGCGCTGGCCGCAGAAGGGATTTTCGCCTTTTTCCTTGAATCAGGATTTCTTGCGATCCTGCTGTTTGGCTGGGACAAGGTCAGTCGGCGGATGCATTTCCTGGCAACCATCCTGGTCTGCGCTGGAGCACATTTTAGCGCCGTCTGGATTGTCGTGGCGAATTCCTGGCAGCAGACACCGGCGGGATACCACCTCGTTGGGCAGGCGCCCAACATCCGCGCCGAGATTGTCGACTTCTGGCAATTGGTATTCAACCCTTCCAGTATTGACCGCATCTGGCATGTCTATATGGGCGCCTGGCAGGCGGGAGCGTTCTTTGTGCTCTCAGTCAGCGCATTCTATATTCTAAGAAAGAAGCACATCGATTTCGCCAAGGCATCCATCAAGATCGCTTTGCTTGTGGCAGCGGCAGCATCGGTACTCCAACTCGTCTCCGGTCACTCCAGCGCCGTGGGTGCGGCGGAGAACCAACCGGCGAAAATGGCTGCCTTCGAAGCGCACTACAACACGGAACCTGCTGATCTCTATCTTTTCGGTTGGGTCAACAATGATCAGGAAAAGGTGCAATTCGGTGTCAGGTTGCCGGGAATGTTGAGTTTCCTGATCTATGGCAACTCACAAAAACCGGTGACCGGGCTGAAGGAATTCAAACCGGAAGATCGTCCGCCTGTGAATATCATTTTCCAGAGTTATCACGCCATGGTGGCAATCGGGGTCGGTTTGATTCTGCTTGCGTGGCTTGGACTATTCCTGTGGTGGCGCAACAGGTTGTTCAGTTTGCGATGGCTTCTCTGGGTGTTTGTTTTTTCAGTCATCGGACCGCAACTGGCAAACCAACTTGGCTGGCTCTCGGCGGAAGTCGGACGACAACCCTGGATCGTTTACAATCTGCTGCGCACTTCCGACGGACTTTCGAGAGTTGTCACTTCGGGACAGGTGCTGACTTCGATCATCCTCTTTAGCCTCATCTATCTTCTGCTACTGATTTTGTTCATCTACCTGCTGAATGACAAGATCCAGCACGGTCCGGCGGCGGAAGACTTGGATACGGCAAGACACAGGGCATAACTATGGTATTCGATCTCAACACCATTTGGTTCATGCTGGTAGGCGCGTTACTCACCGGCTATGCCATACTCGACGGTTTCGATCTTGGCGTCGGTGCACTACACCTCTTTACTAAGCAGGACGTCGAACGGCGGCTGTTCATTAATGCGATCGGTCCAGTCTGGGATGGCAACGAAGTTTGGCTGGTAACCGGTGGTGGGGCACTGTTCGCGGCATTCCCCGAAGTTTATGCCACTGCCTTTTCCGGCTTCTATATGGCGATGATTCTGATTCTGTTCGCGCTGATCTTCCGCGCGGTGGCGATCGAGTTTCGCAGCAAACAGCCGATGCACTGGTGGCGACAGATGTGGGATGTTTCGTTCAGCGCCGGCAGTATCGTGTCAAGCTTGTTGATCGGTTTGGCACTGGGTAATATCGCGCTTGGCATTCCGCTCGCCGGCGACCATGAGTTTGCCGGCAGCTTCTTGGGTCTGCTTAATCCCTATGCTTTATTGGTCGGTCTCACCACGGTCGCGCTGTTCATGATGCACGGCGCGATCTATCTGGTATTGAAAACCGAAGGTGATCTGCACAATAACCTTCGCCGCTGGGTCAACAACGCGATCATCTTCTTCATCATTTGCTATGCCGCCACGACCGCGGCAACTCTTCTTTATGTGCCTCACATGGTGGAGACAATCAAGCAGGCCCCGTGGCTTTTTGTCCTGCCGTTACTTAACGCGTTGGCGATAGCCAATATCCCCCGCGAAATCCATCACGGCCACGACATGAAAGCTTTTTTGTCATCCTGTGCCTCGATCGCGGCGCTGCTCACATTGTTCGGCATCGGTATGTATCCGGATTTGATCTTCTCCAGTCCCAATCCCACAAACAGTCTGACAATCTACAGTGCGGCCTCCTCGGCAAAAACGCTTGAAATTATGCTGATCATCGCCGCGATGGGGGTTCCGCTGGTGTTGGCCTATACGGCAAGCATCTATTGGATTTTCCGCGGCAAGGTCAAGCTCGATTCGAGCAGCTATTAGATTTCAAGAAGAGGGGTTACATCTCGGCGGCAGCACTGCTAATTGAGCTTCATGACAACCAACTGCTTTCCTGTTCCCGATCTTCCTGGCGACCCGTGCGCACCTGTCTGATACCGTTGGGAAGCCAGTACCTATTACTACTACAGCGGCTCTGAGGTGAGTCTGGTACTGAAAGAGGACCCAGACGGTTCTGTTACCGACGGGACGAGCCATATCTATGCGGCGGGGAAGAAAATTGCGACGTGCCGGCGTGCCCCCGGCTTTCCACTGAAAAGGACCTTTGAGATTAGTGATTACCTGGGTAACTTGCGGAATGTCTTTTTTTATGACTACTATAACACCCTGCAATTGGGAGAGGCGATCTGGTACAATCCGTTTGGGAAGCAGGACAGTGTGATCGTTGCCGGAACCGCGCTTCATCAATTCACCTATAATGGCAAGGAGTTTGACGAGGGCTTGAACCTTGACCGCTACTACTACGGGGCGCGCTATTACGATCCGCAGATCGGGCGGTTTCTGACCCCGGACCCGATCAATGACGACTGGACGCCGTATTCGTATGTTCGCAACAATCCGATTATGAACAATGATCCGACGGGGATGTCAGCCGGCGGTGGTGGTGGTGGGTTCGACCCCGGGCCGGATCCATCTTCTGGGTGGGAGAGCCAGATGAGGGACCTGTTCAACAGTTGGATCTTGGAGGCTGCCGGAAAGATGATAGTGCCGAGGTATCTTGTTAGATGGTATATTGACGTATTCGGACCGAAGGAGAAGAAAGAACCGACGGGGGGGAATGAGTCCGACAAGTCGGATGACACCAAGAAGGAGTTGAGTGACTCGGGGAAGAAGAGACTCGCCGAGAAGGATGCGGAGTTGGAGAAAGCGCGAGTGAATGGCTCCCGGAAGATACTGGAATATGAATTGGGTGGGGGAGGGGCGGGGTTGAGCCCTGAAGAACAACATCAATTGGGATTGCCAAAGGATCCAGTTGGAACGGCACTTCCCGGTAAAGATGAGCAAATGGGCTCAGAGCTCCTGGATAATCAAGCCAACATTACGCTACGGCAACTCGAAGGTCAGTTCCTCAGGCCCGAATACCGGTTTCAATTCATGGATGACAACAGAGTGCGCGATAGCCTCGGGTGGTACCGGTTACCGTGGCCGTTGCCTTTTGGAGGTCCTCCTGGATATTAGTAAGAGAGCGATGACGCGCGATGTCGATGTCGGTGATTGTATCGAAGAATCAGGTTTTGCAAGAGGAGTCCGAACCATGTCTCGAGTGAATCGGCGGTTTCTAGCTGCTGTTTTCCTCTTGTTAATCGCCATCTTCGCCGTGCTCGGGTGTCACCGAAGACCGTCCGAGGAAGACATAAATCTCATTATGGACAAGGCCGAAGAGGAAAGGGCGGCCGGCAAATACACCGAGGCCGAGGCAAAGTATTTCTATATTGCCAAAAACACTCGGAAGGTTATGGGACCAACCAGCAAAGCCTACGCACAGGCACTTGACATGCTCGCGCTCTGCTGGTCTGATATGGGGCGACACGGCGGCGCTGATTCGGCCTACGAGACGGCAGAGGCCATATTCAAACGTTATCCGGAGATGGACAGTGTTCGCGCGGCAAGTCTATTCGGGCATGCATCTAATAAGCTTGGTCAGGACAAGGACTCGGAGGCCGTTCAACTCTTCACGGAGGGGCTTCAGCTCAGCGAGAAGCTCTGGGGTCCGACCGATCTCCATGCCGACAAATTCCTGGAGGCGCTGGATGTGTGCTACGTAAAACAGCGCGATTTCTCACAGACGCTACCTATCGTGGAACGACGATTAAGCGTAAATCTCATGAACCAGAATTTCCGCCCGGCCGTGTTGGCGGACATCATCAACTGGTTGGGGAAGCTGTATTGCAATGTTCCGCAATCCCTCGAACGAGGTGATCGGTTCTTCCGCCGGGCCGTCGCCGCCGTGGATTCCGGTATGGCGCACGATCGTCGTCCGTTGCCCTACCTTCAATTGGGTTTCGCCGTATTCCTGTGCTCGGAAGACAAGTCAGAAGAATGCGGGGCGATGTTGCTGAAATCGATTGCCAGCGCCCGAGAAATCTTTCGGAGCGACACGCCTGAATATGCTGAGTATCTAAGTTTCTCTGCCAAGCTGTTCCGAGAAGTCGGATGGGATGAGCAAGCGAACAAGGCTGAGAAGAAGGCGGATTCCATTAGGGCTGCGCACCCTTAATAGTCTGGCTGTGAGGAAATTACCCCTTCGCACCGACTGCAAGGACAGGTCTACAAATGACCTGTCCTTACTATCTATAGGTGAGGCTCTTCTATGATTACACCGGCCGACGCGTGAAGAAGACGGAGATTACCTGGGATATGGAGAGTCCGTGCACTAAGTCGCGTGGCTTCCCGGACGCGGGTCAGGTTGGAAAGCCGGATAGGGGCCTTCCTGTCGACCCGTGCGATCCTGTCTGGTACCGTTTCGAAGCCAATACCTATTACTACTACAGCGGCTCGGAGGTGAGTCTGGTACTGAAAGAGGATCCAGACGGTTCTGTTACCGACGGGACGATCCATATCTATGCGGCGGGGAAGAAAATTGCGACGTGCCGGCGTGCCCCCGGCTTTCCACTGAAAAGGACCTTTGAGATTAGTGATTACCTGGGTAACTTGCGAAATGTCTTTTTCTATGACTACTATAACACTCTGCAATTGGGAGAGGCGATCTGGTACAATCCGTTTGGGAAGCAGGACAGCGTGATCGTTTGTGGGGCCGGACTCTGCATCAGCACAACCTTCCGGTGAAATATCCCATCCACCCTTCCTCTATCAAACCAGCTCATCCGCGCGCATACAAATAGGGCGGACCTGTAACCCGCCCCATGTGATATTCGTCAAACTGCAGACCATCGTAATTGAGACCTCGAATCTCATCACGAATAACCCGCGTCAACTTCGTGAGACGACGCACTATTTCAGCGCTTACACCCAGCCGCGATCTTTGCAGGCCTGCGCCACGCGGCTTACGGAAATGATGTAAGCTGCATCGCGCATGTAAAGCTTCCGCTGGCGAGCCAGTTCGCTGACTGCCAGAAACGCGGACGTCATCTTGACATCGAGCTTGCCCAACACCTCGTCTTTCTCCCAGTAGTAGTTCATGTTGCACTGAACCTGCTCGAAGTAGCTGCAAGTCACACCACCGGCATTGGCCAGAAAGTCGGGAACCATGAAGATGCCGCGCGCTTGAATGACCTTGTCGGCATCAGGAGTCGTCGGACCATTAGCACCCTCGGCGATGATCTTAACGTTCTTGCCGATTTTGCCAACATTAGCGTCCGTGATCTGGTGTTCAAGCGCGCACGGGAAAAGAATGTCAACATCCTGTTCAATCCAGGCATCACCCGGCAGAATTTCGTAACCGAGTTCCTTCGCCTTGCCCTTGTCGATACCGCCAAAACGATCAGTGATTCCCATTAGCGCTTTTACATCGATGCCGTCCTTCTTGCGGAACGTGTACGACGCCTGATCGTGCTGATCCCAGCATGATACGCAGATCGGCCTGCCACCAATCTGTTGATATAGTTGCAGGGCGTACTGGGAAACGTTGCCGAAGCCTTGGAAACTGGCGGTCGTATTCTCCGGTTTGATGCCCATCTCACGCAGAGCTTCACGGACAGTGTAAACCACACCGTAACCGGTAGCTTCGGTTCTGCCCAGTGAACCACCCATGCCAACCGGCTTGCCGGTAATCATGCCCGGGTATTTTTCACCCCGAATCCTCTCATATTCATCAAGCATCCAGAGCATGTGCTGACCGCTGGTCATTACGTCTGGAGCGGGGACGTCAGTAAACGGACCGACATTGCGCACCATTTGACGAATCCAGCCGCGACAGATCTGCTCTTGCTCGCGCTCGCTTAGATTATGCGGATCGCAAATCACGCCACCTTTGCCACCGCCCAAGGGAATATCGACCACTGAGCATTTCCAGGTCATCCACATGGCGAGGGCACGTACGGTATCAATTGTCTCCTGTGGGTGAAAACGAATACCACCTTTGCATGGACCGCGCGAATCATTGTGCTGGACGCGGAAGCCCCTAAACACTTTCACCTTGCCGTCGTCCATCCGCACCGGGATCAAAAACGCAAACTCGCGCATCGGTTCACGCAGCAATTCTCTGCTGCCGGAGTCGAGATTGAGAAAATCGGCTGCCTTATCAAATTGCTGTTGCGCCATCGCAAAAGGGTTAAACGCCTTGTCTACCATCTATTATTGTCTCCTTCCAGACTTGGAGCGTAATCTATGACAGCGATAAGTCACTGCCGGCTGTAAGCTTACGGCACTTGGTCTGCGCCTCATGTGGCATTGTCCGTAAGTACACTTGAACAATTTCTACTCGGAGATCAGACAACCTCATTTTTCTGGAGTACATCTGATCCACACATTAAAAACATAACCGGATTTGACTGAATTGTCAACGTCCTTCTATGGTATCGCCTCTGTACAACCTTCCTGCGGCGTATCTCATTTATATTCAATCAGTTAAACTGACTCATCTTCTACCTTCAACAGCCTGCAAAAAACACGGAATCCCCGTCACGGTACCGAGTTTGTTACAAATTTCACAAGCAAGGAAATATGCCCATCGCGCGTAGTCAAGGAGAATGTTGGGAATGCCGGAAAAAAGACAGTCACAATTGTAGTCTGGGTTGTCCCTGTGCGGTCAATGTCAGACGGACACTTATGCAGCATACCGGCGGCCTATCGACTCCAAGAAAGGCCTTGAATCAGAGGCGGAACCGCCGACGCCACCGAGGTCTGATTTCTAACCCCTTGATAACCATACCGGCTAAGAGCATAGCATTTAGTTCAGTAACCGGAGTTGGTGCGGACGAAGCACTATCGAAAACTAATCGCCCACAACTCAAACCGTATGCCAACTTTAAGCATTTCGGTTCCGAATCGGTTTGACGACACACACAGTTTGCTGACCATCCTTAAACCAATAGTGCGATTGCTTCGTCACGCTCGGCATTCAGCAGGATTCTCAGAACTTGACCGCCAGTCGCCGCTGGGACATCGATCACCCGAATCGTATCCTGAAGATAGGCATGATTGGGGAGCAAATCGGGGAAAGCATTGGGGGTTTCAAGAAGAAACTCCTCATTAAAAATAGTCCCCGGTTCGTCAGGATAGAGTGGCAGATAGCGGATGTTAGCTTCTACAAGATCTTGAAAGAAATGAGTTCCAAAGGAGAGATCAGGTACATAGCCGCCGGACTTGCGTGCTATCTCTATCAACATGGCTGTGTTGTTGATATCTGCATAGGTGACGCTGACGCCCAGTTTGATGTCGCCCCGGCTTCCCCAGCGCCCGGGACCCATAAGAATAAAATGTCGACGCGGTAGGACTTTGTTTAGTTTTCCCACTACTCGGCCCAATTCTAAAATGTGAGAGTGTTCCGCAATCTCACTGTACTTTTGCGGGTTGACATAGACGATGTGGGTAATGTCGGCGAGGCGACCGTTCGAGATGTTGCGATTGGCTGTGAAGATGATTTTTTCCCGGGGAACATCGCGCGGAATCGGCGAGGGCATACTCTCATCCGTGCGACATTGCGAACGGCACTGCAAAAGGTAGAAATCCTTGCCGTCGCAAGCGAATTCGATATCGACCGGGAATCCCATCCTCTCTTCCAGAAGCTTGAGAATCTCCTTCATTTGCTTCACGAAACCGGTGTCATTGACCAGACCTTCAAAGGTGACCAGTAGATCATCACGCGTGAAATCGATGTGCGCGCCCATCGGTTTGTGCAGTTGGTCGTCCTTGAGAATCGAGACGAGTCGATTTGCACCGGGGATCTCCTCGCCGGCTTCCTTCAGCAAGGTCGCTATTTCGATAGTCTCAAAGCAGTCCTTTTTCAGGTTGATGACATCGGCACACCTTGGGGAATAACGGATAACTTCATCGGTAGAGGCGTTGACTTTGAGATTCGGCTGCCCGGGACTAATCAGCACCGGGTAATCATCGGACACGCGATCAACGGCGCGCGTCCCCAGTCCCAACACCATGCGCAGCAAACCGTCCTTCTGTCTGATTCGGGGGGACCAGCGAAACTCATTGTTGCTGAAAGCTACTCCGGCAAAGGTAGGCATGAAGTAATCCCCGACTCTCGTCCCGACCACTTCCTGGATCATGATCCCCATCTCTTCAGCAAAATCGATCAAACCTCGCTCGGTGCGGTACTCGAGCGGATCTGATGAGAAAACGGAAGAGTACACCTCGGCGATAGCATCAAGCAGGGCGGAAAGCCGCTCTTTCTTGCTTCCTTGATTGGATAAGAAGAGGCTCTTGTATTTTCCGGAAAAGACCGCCCCGACACTATCCTCCAAGAGACTTGAGCTGCGCACGATCAAAGGCTTCCCCTCAAACTCGTCAAGAGCAACTGAAATCCCCTTCACCATTTCCGGCGGGAAGGGAGCATTCTTGAAGGTTTGCACGATGTAGGGGTACTCGTCGCGAATCTGTTCGAGATCTTTGTATTTCTGCTCGATGATGTCGTCAAAGTTGTTGTAGTGCATGAAAGCGTACATCATGTCCGAGGTGATGTACCAAGTTTTGGGGACTCTGACGTTGGCGAATAACTCGGAATTGTGCGGAGAGCTTCTGAGAATCTTCATTGCCAAATAGAGGCCGGCGCTTTTGCCTCCCAGCCGGCCGTGACTCTCCGCCGAGTAAATGGTTCTCTGCAAGATGTCGTAGAAATCACCAATCTCGGCATAGTTCTTGGCGATATTGATGAACGGTAGTTGATCTGAAAAGAAGCGTCGTATTAGTGAGACAACGACTCCTCGTTTGCTCGGAGACGAAAGACTCGCGCCCTCGGCTTCCATCTGCTGCTGGCGGCGGACAGCGTCGGCAACATCGGAAAGCGGAAGATTGCGATTGGCAACCCGAGCCAAGTCGCTCAATTTATCTTCCTGAATCCAGCGCTGAATGCGGGTCAGAATATCATGGTCGCTCAGGTGATCCGCTGCCACTACGAAAATCTTCCCCACTAACTCGTCCGAGATCTTCACCAACATTCGAGGATGAGGCTGATTGGAGTCTCTTTCCATATCTCTCTCGTCTAATCCATTACCGGTCCCCGCCCAGCGTCTCAGTTCATCTGCTTCGGGTATGCCGCTCCAGCAGAGTTGGTTAAGCATTTTGTGGGAGATATTGAAGTAAAGAATCTTATCTGTTTGCTTCAACAAATCAAGAACAACCTGCCACTCCTTCTTTCGCGCTGCCGGTTCCTTGGTAGAACCGCTCTCTCCGTCGTAGGTCTGTTTCAACTGACGGTAAATTATAAAGTGCCCGAGACGCTCCGCTATTGTCCTGATCAATCGTGCTTCTTCCGGAAGGAAGACAACCCGTCCTTCACCCGATATGTCCCGCGTGTACGACACCTGGATATCCCCGATTGTCCGTCCACGAACAACGATATCGGCACTTTGCACCCAACGACTCTCTTGGAAGTGGGGTGAGCGATAGACGTTTTCCTCAAGTGTGATCTTCGCCTGACAAATATCAGGGTAGCGCCACCCCTGAGGGATGATCTGGACGATGCCGCGACATACCCTGTCGATGTTAGTCTCCGGCCTGTTCATCAGCTCTTCGGCGGCAAAGAGACAGTGGAGTTCTTTGGAGTTCGGCTCCAGATTGCGCGGAACACTTTCTCCGTCAGAAAACGCTTGGCTCATCTATAGATGACTCTCCTGCAATCGAGGACTTCTGGTTTCATCACCAAACAATACTCTCCATAAAGAATGGAGGATTGCACTGTAGCGCGTCAAAGTTAATAATAAAATCAACCGGGGCAACCCTCTTCAGTAAGCCTCTTCTCGTCTCGATCAGATGGCTTCATCTGGGGACAGCCACGGCAAGCAGGGCGTGCTCCGATTCCACCTACTTGTTTATCGTCTTAACTCTATTGCTAAAATAGAGTTACTTGGAGGAAAAGCTGATTGACAGGGGCTCTTCAGACAAGAGCTCCCGTCGACTTTGAATCCGGTATCCTCTGACCTGAAATTGCTCCAAGAGACAAACCAGTGTTTCCTGTCGACTAATCCTCACCAGACCTTGGACATGAGGGGTTCTGGACGAAACCCAAGAGTTTTTTTGTGATGATTCTCCTTGACTTGGCTTGTGAAATCTGTTACTATGTCCGCCAGAGGGGCGAGGAAGTTTTTTGGGCGAGTGGTGTCTCGCGGTGCCCTTGCTTGAACGACAGCATGGTTCTTCGCAACTATCTGTCCAATTTGAACATAGAAAGGTCGATGGATGAATCAGAATGACCTTGCGACCCCTCCCAACAGGGACGCTGATCGCAACGGCGGACTGATCTCCGTTCTGGAGGAAATCCAGGCAAGATATGGGTATCTTCCGGAGCAGGAACTCAGGCAATTGGCCGAAGCAACGAATCGGTCGTTGGTCGACATTTACGGGGTGGCGACGTTTTTCAGGGTTTTCAGCCTAAAGCCGCGCGGGAAGCATCTTGTGTCAGCCTGTCTCGGCACGGCCTGCCATGTCAGAGGGGGACCGACAATAGCGAAGGAATTAGAGAGGCAACTCGGAATCAAACCCGGAGAGACGACCCGAGATAAGGAGTTTACTCTGGAAACGGTCAATTGCCTTGGTGCTTGCGCTCTTGGACCTGTGGTGGTGGTCGATCAACGTTACTTCTCCAAGGTTCGGGCCTCTCAAGTAAAGGGGATCATAGACAGGGTAAAGGCAGGTCTCGATGTCGTAGATCTTTATAACGACCAGCGAGTCTTTCCGGTCAACGTCAGTTGTGCGCGCTGTGCACACAGCCTGATGGATCCTCGGCAGACCGTCGATGGATACCCGTCGATCAGGGTGACGGTCGCCGCCAACAACAAATATGGGTGGTTACTGCTGTCAAGTCTCTACGGCAGTTACAACCTCGCCAGCGAATACGAAATTCCTGCCGGCAGTATGATCGAATTCTTCTGCCCGCACTGCCACGCACAGCTTATCGGCGGCTCACGTTGCGGTGACTGTGGTGCGGCTATGATTCCAATGATGATCAACGGGGGCGGGACCTTGCAGTTTTGTTCCCGACGGGGCTGCAAGGGGCACGCACTTGATTTGGGAGGTGTTGCCCTTGGATAACGCTCAATTCGACCTCGAGTGGGAAGGAGATCATGATGAAAAGTCTCTCGTCCGTTGACGAATTAGTTGCTTTCCGCAGTCGCATCTTGAGAGAAAAAGAGACACGTTACGAAAGACCTACGCTGGTCGTTTGCGCCGGTACCGGCGGCCTGGCCAGTGGATCCAGCGATATTATCAGAGTTATCAAGCGTTATATCCTCGAAAATGGTCTTCAGGACAAGATTGGACTCCGAATCACCGGCTGTCAGGGATTCTGTGAGATGGACCCGTTTATAGTGGTGGAGCCGGGTCGCCAGCTTTATCCAAAGCTCAAAATGGAGGATATTCCGCAAGTAATCGAATCTGCTCTGCGGGGCTCGGTTGATGAAAGGTTGATCTACAGAGAACCGCGGGTGGAGACAGTTCACCGCACGCAGGATGATATACCTTTCTTCCAAAAACAGACCCGAACCATTCTGGGGACAAACTCCCGCCTCGATCCCATAAGAGTTTTCGATTATATCGAGCAGGGCGGATACGCCGCTCTGGAGAAGGTGCTGCTGAAACTCGATCCGGAATGGATCATCAGCGAAGTAAAGAAGTCGGGACTGCGGGGACGGGGTGGCGCCGGGTTTCCGACTGGCACGAAGTGGGAAGTGGCGCGAGCCGCAAATAACGGAAAAGGGCAGAAATATGTCGTCTGCAACGCGGATGAAGGAGATCCCGGCGCTTACATGGACCGCAGCGTTTTGGAGGGAAATCCTCATTCCATTATCGAGGGAATGCTAATTGCCGGTATCGCCATTGGTGCCACCAAAGGTTTTGTCTACGCTCGCACTGAATATCCTCTTGCCATCAAGCACACCGCAATTGCCTTACGGCAGGTTGCTGATCTTGGGCTTCTGGGTACGAACATCCTCGGAACAGGGATTGACTTCAACATTGAAATCGTCCGAGGAGCTGGAGCATTCGTTTGCGGAGAGGAGACTGCTCTGATTCGGTCGGTCGAGGGACAAGTGGGAGAGCCTCGACAAAGACCACCTTATCCGGTTCAGAAAGGGCTTTGGGGACGTCCGACTTGTATCAATAATGTCGAGACCTATGCCAACATTCCTGTCGTCATCGGACGGGGAGCGGACGAATACGTCAAGGTCGGAGTTCCGGGCAATACGGGCACAAAGATCTTCTCCTTGGTCGGCAAGATCAGAAATACCGGCTTGGTGGAAGTTCCGCTGGGAATCAAGATCAGGGATGTCATCTATGACATTGGTGGCGGTTCGGCAAGTAATGTCAAGATTAAAGCGATTCAGACCGGTGGTCCCTCCGGCGGGTGCATACCGGCGCGTATGTTCGATTTGCCGCTTGACTACGAAAGCCTGACGAGGGCCGGCTCGATGATGGGCTCTGGCGGAATGATCGTCATGGATGAACATACTTGCATGGTGGATGTTGCCAAGTACTTCATGAATTTTCTCAAGGATGAGTCCTGTGGCAAATGCTTCACCTGTCGCAAAGGGACTCAGCGGATGTGGGAAATTCTCGACGATATCTCCTCCGGCCGTGGGACGATTGCGCAACTTGATCTTCTTGAGGAATTGGCGCTGGTGGTAAAAGACACGACCATGTGCGGCCTCGGGCAGTCGGCGCCCAATCCGGTGCTCTCGACCCTGAGATACTTCCGAGAGGAATATCTCGAGCATATCATTAATAAGCGCTGTCCGGCCGGAGTTTGCAAAGACCTGGTCGGCGCTCCTTGTCATTCCACCTGCCCGATCGGGACAGAAGCGTGGAAGTACATCGCGCACATATCACGGGGTGAATACGAAGAAGCTTATCGCACTATCAGGGAAGCCAACCCCTTCCCATCGGTTTGTGCTCGCGTCTGCAATCACCCGTGTGAAGAGAAGTGCCGTGCCGGTACCAGCGGCGGACAACCGATCGCGATCCGAGCCTTGAAGAGATTCATCACCGACCGTAGCGATCCGATGACCTATGTACCTGCAAGGGAGCGCATAGCGACAGAAAAGAGTCCGAAGATAGCAGTTATCGGAGCTGGTCCGGCAGGGCTTACGGCAGCGCACTATCTCTCTCTGAAGGGTTACAGAATCACCGTCTTTGATGCCGAGCGCAAACCGGGTGGGATGATGTTCACCGCCATTCCGGGGTATCGCCTCCCTCGCGAGGTTATCGAGAGAGAGATTGAATCGCTTTTGGATGAGAATGTGACACTCAAACTGAACACCGCACTCGGCGGGCAGATCACCGTCGATGGTCTCCTACAAGAGGGTTATAAAGCTGTCTTTCTGGCGCTGGGCGCCCACAAAAGCAAACCATTGGAGATCGAGGGTGAGGACTCCGAAGGAGTATATCCCTCCATCCAATTCCTTCGTCAACTTAATGTCTTCGGCAAGAAGCTGGCCAAAGGCGCAGTGGGCGTCATTGGAGGCGGTAACTCCGCCCTTGACGCAGCCCGGGCTTCGCTGCGACAGGAGGGTGTCACCAGTGTGACCATCTTCTATCGCCGCACCCGCACGGAAATGCCGGCCTTCGAAGAAGAGATCGAGGCAGCGCTTCAGGAAGGGATCAAAATCGAAACGCTCGTTGCACCCACCGGAGTTCTTTCCCAAAACGGCAAGCTGACAGGCCTTCGCTGTATTCGCAACACGCTTGGGGAGCCCGATTCCTCCGGTCGCCGAAGACCGGTACCGATAGCGAACAGCGAATTTGAAATCAAGCTTGACACTCTGATCGTCGCGATCAGCGAAAGTTCCGACACCGACTGTCTCGGTGTCGCCAGTTCGATGCGCATTGAGACTGATGACAAGACCGGCACAGTGGTGGTCAATGCGGAGACGCTCTGCACGAACCGTCCAGGCGTTTTCGCCGGTGGCGACATTGTTACCGGTCCGAATACCATTGTCGATGCCATCGCCGCCGGCAAGAAAGTTGCCGTTATGATTGACCGCTATGTCCGTGGCGAACCGCTGAAGCAGCCGGCGAGTTTCAGACTACCGCGTGTCTATGTCGAGCCGGTCGAGGTTGATCCGGAAGAGATCAGCAAGACTTCTCGGGTTGAGACACCGCGTGCAGACGTGGTCTGGCGCAAGCGTGGATTCGCAGAAGTGGAGATGGCGCTGACCGTAGAAGAGGCAACCTGTGAGGCTCGTCGCTGTCTTCGCTGCGATCTGGAGTTCACCAAACCTAAGGTTGTCGAAGAAGAAACTGTTTTAGCGGGAGGGACGCCGGCATGATCAACTTTAAGCTCAACGGTCTGGATGTCTCAGTGGAGAAGGGTACCACTATTCTGGAAGCGGCCCAATTCTACGGATTTCCCATTCCCACTCTCTGCTACATGGAAGGTCTCTCTGCTTATGGGGCCTGCAGACTTTGTGTGGTGGAAATAGGTGACGGGGAGAAGGCACGACTGGTCACTGCCTGCACATATCTGGTGGAAGAAGGGATGAAGGTGCGGACGGCATCCGAGCGTGTTTTGCGAGCCCGCAGAATGGTTCTGGAACTGCTATTGGCATCATGTCCCCAGTCGAAGATTATTCAGGATCTGGCCTCCGCGCACCAGATTCGCCAACAGCGCTTCAAGCAGGAACATGAAGACTGCATTCTTTGCGGGCGCTGCGTGCGGATGTGCGAGGAGCAGATGATGGCGAAAGCGATTGGCTTTCGCGCACGTGGCGAAAAAAGAGGCATCGGAACACCATTCGATATTCGCTCGGAGACCTGTCGTCTCTGTGGTGGTTGCATGTATGTCTGCCCCGCATGTCAGCTTCGCTGCACTTACACCAATCCTGAGTTGCCGATTTGCGGCGGCTGCGCCAATCTGACGCCGCCCTGCATCGAGAAGGATCAATTCAACGACATGATGTGCTATATGTCACCATGTGTCGCCTGTGAAATCAAGAAAGATTGAGAATATAGAGGAGAAGTTTATGCCTACGTTTTCGCGGATTAATTCCTCCGCAGCCACGTTGACCAAGAATAGAACGGAAGATTCGATTGTCCCCTCCTCCGGAATGTGCGTGACCTGCGTCGATGGCTGCATCGGAATGTGTGAAATCGGCAAATCAGCTTTTCGCGGACATGAAGTGATCTATCCTCAACCCTTTGGAGTGATCACCACCGCCGGCGAAAAGGTTTATCCGGTTGATTATTCCCACTTCAGTATCATGGGCACTGCTGTCGGCGCTTATGGTATTGAGGCTGACAGTGACCTGGCAATTTTCCCCAAAGTCGATCTGGGGCTTGCTCTCGGCAGGGACAAGAAAATCAAATTCCGCTATCCCTGGATTATTCCCGGGATTGGCTCGACTGATATTGCCAAGAACAACTGGGAGGGATTAGCCATCGGTTCGGCATTGGCAGGGACCGGCTTGACCATCGGTGAGAATGTCGTCGGGATGGATGTCGAGTCCACCATGAAGAACGGTCGGGTCGTCGACACGGTAGATCTGAAACGTCGTGTCAAACTCTACAAAGATCATCAGCGCGATGGCTACGGCGCGATCATCGTGCAGGCCAACGTCGAAGATACCCGCCTTGGCGTGCAGGAATACGCGATTGAGAAACTGGGAGTTGAGGTCGTTGAGTTGAAATGGGGTCAGGGCGCTAAAGACATTGGCGGTGAGGTCAAGATCAGGAATCTGAAGAAGGCGCAACTGCTTTATGAGCGCGGCTACGTCGTCCTTCCGAATCCTACCGATCCCAACGTGATTCGCGCCTTCGAGCGTGGCGCTTTCAAAGAGTTTGAGCGGCATTCGCGCGTCGGCATGGTCACCGAGGAAGGGTTTGCGCAAAGGGTAAATGAGTTACGCAAGGCGGGCGCCAAGTATATCTTCTTGAAAACCGGCGCCTACCGGCCAGTCGATTTGGCGCGTGCGGTCAAGTTCGCCTCCAAATACAAAATCGATCTGCTCACTGTCGATGGCGCCGGCGGCGGCACAGGCATGAGCCCCTGGCGGATGATGAACGAATGGGGTATACCGCCGGTGGAGTTGCACACTCTGACTTACTGTTACATCAAGCAGCTTGCAGAAAAAGGAGAACATGTTCCAGCTGTTGCTTTTGCGGGCGGATTCACGTTCGAAGATCAGATCTTCAAAGGTCTGGCGCTCGGTGCGCCATACGTCAAGATGGTGGGCATGGCTCGCGGACCGATCGCTGCGGCAATGGTTGGAAAGACAATTGGCCGCACTATCGATGAAGGAGTATTGCCGGTTTATGTCGAACGCTTTGGCAGCACCAAAGATGAGATCTTCGTTACTGCCGCCGGCCTTCGTCAGGAGCTGGGTAATGATGAATTCGAAAAGGTTCCGACCGGCGCCCTCGGCCTGTACACTTATTACGAACGCCTCGCTCAGGGTCTTCGCCAATTGATGGCGGGCGAACGCAAGTTCTCGCTTGAGCACATCACTCGTGACGACATCTGTGCCCTGACTCCTGATGCCGCCCGTGTCAGCGGTATTCAATATGTCATGGACGTCGACAAAGAGGAATCGGATCGGATATTGAACGGCAAGTAATCAGAAGTGCTCAGAATCCCGGATCTGCAGGGCAGTGTTTGCCGTCAGCTAAATGGGACCCCGTGTCTGTCATAGATTTCGTCAGCATCAAACCGTAGCTGATCAGCAGCTACGGTTTCGCTTGACGTCTAGATGAACTACAAAGTTGGTCTGCCTCCTGTCGAATGCTTTCGGGCCAGTCGAGCCTATCGGGAGGCAGAAGGCGCTTCAGGGCGGCCCGTGTCTCTGCACAGGCTAGCGTGTCGCCGGCAGCCGCCTGCGCGACCATCAATTGAAGCATGCCGGCACAATAGTTCAACCCCATCATCTTTGAAACCGGATCGATCATGACGCTGGAATCAGCGTAGCCACGATATGAGCACTCTTGCAGGAGGCACGCTTGCAGTGCCTCTCGATTGGCAGGGGTATTCTCCATCGGTACAACGCGATAATACAGTCCTTCAGTGTGGGCATAGGGTCCCAGTCCAACCTTGTCATCCATATTCACAGTGGTCATAAAACAGATCGGGCGCTTCCATTGATTCTCGGCAAGCGTCTTGAGGATGAGTTGATCGCTGATCATGATGTATGAGCCCCCGCCGTTCGGTCGTACCTGCAATCGGATGGAGTCGGGCAGTACTGTTTCCGGCGGAAGCGCAAAATCTGTAGGATCCCCATGCACGGCGATGGACACTGTCGAGTCACGCCAGGCAATAGGCCGCAACTGCTCGATTTCATTAGCAGAGAGTGCCAACGGGAAATCAGGTCGCCGGTCCAGCAATTGTTGCAGGTACCACGATGTATTTAGCAGATACAAATTGAGAATATCGACATCGGGGCGCACCCCCTCGGCAATCTGTGCATATAAAAGTGGATAAGTGTCATTGTCGCCGCCGGAAAAGACGATGGCATCTGGCGGGAGGCAGTTCAGGGCATTGCGTGCAAAATCAATGGCGAAGTAGTTCTTCGAACAATCGACCGCCGAATAGTTGCGCGCAATTTGGTGCACCGGACAGGCAAGAACCAGTGCGCTGACCATCGCCGGCATCAGCAAACGATACCGGAAGCGTGCCCTTTTGGCTATTACGACGAGTGTGCACGCACCATAGACAACCCAGATCGTGAATATCAGAAGTGATGGCAGATAGTGCCGATCCATGGAACGGAAGAAGTTGGCGGGCGTGTTGAAATAGACCACGCCCACTATGCTGACGCAAAGGAACAGAACGATTGTCCCGATTGCCAGTCGTCTTTCGCGTCGCCACAGAAACCACAAACCGGTCAAACCCAAAATTAGTGGCAGGACGCCGAGAACAATAGTGCCACCAAAATGCGCGAAATTATCGCTGAAAATTTTGAGGTAATCAACGATCTGCACTGAAAAGAACGGCGCCTTGCGGGGGAGAAGATTGATGAGCATCCCGCCGCCGTATTGCTTCAATGTGATGTAGCTCCAGAAACTTGACCAGTTGCTCGGATCACACATGTTCAACGCCGGATTGTTGGCGGCTATCGGAATAGTGGTCAGATGAAAAGCCAGTCCGATCGCGAAACTTGCGATGCAATAGAACCATGTTCGCAGCGACGCCAATACTCTTGGGTAACGCAGGAGAATCCAGACCAGCGTGCCCGGCAGCAACAACAGATTGGTGCGATGGACGCTGAAATCAAGCCCGAAAAACAGTGATGCGAATACCAGCCAGCGGATGGCCTCGGGGCGGTCAAAATCCTGCCACCAGCGAAGCAGACTCCAGATGATCAGAGCTGTTAGAACCGGCGTTAGAGTGTAGGGAGTGAATCTTGTCGCCAGTGTCCAGAGTGTATCTCCAAGGGAGAAAGCCAACGATGCAACGGCCGCTATCCCTCCAAGTAATACTGCAGAGATATCGCGTGATTCGCCGGTATCGACGATATAATGGCGACGGAATAAGCCAAGAGCCAAACCGCAGACCATACCGACAGTCGCTGCCGCAAAAACACCGGAAAGGCAATTCAGCGCGACGATCTTGGATACACCCAGCGGCAACTTAGTTACAATCCAACCAAACCACACCGCCAATTGCGAGCCGGGCGGATGCGGAACTCCCAGGGTGATCGCTGCCAGCGCGTATTCTCCGCTGTCCCACCAGGTGATCGTTCGAAACGCGGTCAGCCAATAGAAAACGACGGCGACAACGGAGGCTGTCAGGGAAGCAACAACAACCGTTCGAGTAGACACACACGACCCGGCTGAACGGGTTTGCTCTTCGGATTGTGGATAAGATGCCATCTGCTCTCCGACAGAAGAGACAGCTATTGCACCTTCCTGTCAAGGTAAAACTACGAATCGCCTTGCGTTCGTGAGTCGTAAACAGTATTTCATATTCTGTTATGGGCAGTTCGCAACTTCTACACAACAGCCAACTCTGCGCTCATCTTAGCCCGGGCGAAGTGGAACAGCTTCTTCGAATCGTCGCAATTCGAGATGTCCCCAAAGGCGAACTGATATTCCTGGAAGGGGATGATGCAGTCGGATTCTACATTCTGCTGCGCGGCAGTGTGCGCGTATACAAGGCGTCCCCTGAAGGTCGCGAGCATACGTTGCACCGTATCAAGCCGGGACAGATTTTCGCGGAGGCAGCCGTCTTCCACGGCAACAAGTATCCCGCCAATTGTCAGACGTTGCTGGATTCGACCGTGGCGTTTTTCCCAAAAGTCGATTTCGTCCGGCTGATCGAAAGCAACCCGCAGATGTCGCTAAAAATGATCGCCAGCATGGCGGCATTTCTGCGTGACTTCAACCAGACGATTGAGATGCTCTCGCTTAAGGAAGTCTCGGCACGTCTGGCGACCTGGTTACTTAATGCCGCCGAACGCGCCCATAGTAATCAGATCACGCTACCGATGAGCAAAGGCGATCTTGCCGATGTACTGGGTACAGTCAACGAGACGGTGTCACGCAACTTGCGGAAGTTGATTGATCTCGGCGTGCTTGAGGTAGACAATCGCGACATCACGATTCTCGACCGAGCGAGATTGGAAGGAATTGCCGACGGTGAGAAGATATAGGGAGTCACGGACTAGTGTCCCGTCCCGCATGTTCTTTGAATAAGCCTGTGACCCGCCCTGGCATCCTCGCTAAGACGGGAAACCAGTGTAACTCTCTTCTGGATTCCCGCTTGCGCGGGAATGACCGCCGCTTAAGGTCTCCGACACACGGAGCTGTTCACCCGGATATATCCAACATATTTCCGGGACTGGACACCAGTGCTTTCTCGCGAAAGAGACATTCAGATCGTAGGGGCGCAGCACGCTGCGCCCGAGGGCGCGAGAACCGCGCCCCTACGCGCCACGTCGTAAAACGAATTTGCTCAAGGAAACACTGGACATGAATGAGCCCGAGGCGTCCCCTGGTAGAGTAGTATTCACTACAGAGCGATTTAATGTCCGTCTCGCGACGACAGGAATTGTCGGCTTTCTCCGTCCCGCCCAGCGGGACTCCGGAAGCCGACCTACAAGGTTTTTCAACACTCCCCTTAGCGAGCATGCCAGGGCGGGTCACAGGCTTATTCAAAGAGCATGCGGGACGGGACACCAGTGCTTTCTCGCGAAAGAGACATTCAGATCGTAGGGGCGCAGCACGCTACGCCCGAGGGCGCGAGAACCGCGCCCCTACGCGCCACGTCGTAAAACGAATTTGCTCAAGGAAACACTGGACATGAATGAGCCCGAGGCGTCCCCTGGTAGAGTAGTATTCACTACAGAGCGACTTAATGTCCGTCTCGCGACGACAAGCGACGCGGATCTGTACTATCAACTCTGGACTGATCCGAGGGTCATGACCAATGTCGGCTTTCCCAAGGGACTTCCGATTACCCGCGACAAGATTCACGACCGACTGGCCAAGTCTGGAATGTCCGAATTCGACCGCCTGCTTATCGTTGAACTCAATTCGAGCCATCAACCGATTGGCGAATGCAAGATGAGCAATCCGAATAGCGAGGGCATCGCCACTACTGATGTCAAACTGCTGCCGGAAGAATGGGGGAACGGATACGGCGTTGAAGTCAAACGGGGCTTGCTGAATCATCTGTTCGCCAATACTGATTGCGCTACGGTCGAAGCGACACCCAATGTGGGCAACATCGCTTCCATCAAGATGCAGGAAGCGGTTGGTGGAATTCGCGTCGGTGAGACTACGCACCGTTTCCCAGAGTCTATGCAGAGCTTCACCACACCCGTGCACCATTATATCTATCGAGTAAGCCGGACAGATTGGCAACAACGGCAAGGCGCTTGAGCCACTGCTTCTGAGCATAAAACCGCTCTCGCTGTGCTATCGCGCTGTAAATCATCAGCATCCACCGAAATCTTGAGATTGTTTGACCTGGGTCAAACCTATAATCGACTGGATCAATACATTATCTCCGGAACAAGCGTATATAGCATTAGAGCGAAATGGAGAAGCTTGGCCACCCGCAAATTGATGGTCAAGAACAACAATGAGGAAAGGATGATATCATGAGCGAACTAATCAACAACGCAAAACAACGACGGGATCTATTGAAACATCTGATTCAACAACTCCACAATGGCGAGGCGCCGGACGCCGTGCGCAATCAATTGGCACGTCTGCTCGGTGAGGTCCCTTACCACGAAGTTGTCGCCGTGGAGCAGGAACTGATAGCCGAGGGAATGCCAACGCAGGAAGTATTGAGCTTCTGCGATCTGCATAGTGCCGCACTGCGTGGGCAGATCGACCAGACAGGGAGCAAAACACCGCCACCGGGACATCCGGTTGACACCTTCAAAAAAGAGAACCGCGCCATCGAATGGGAACTCAAGTCGCTGGACGAACTCTATGACGAGATCAACCTGGCGGCCGCAGATGCGCAAGTGGCCGAGCTTCTCCCGAAAGCGCGAATCCACTTCAACGCCCTGGCAGACATTGACAAGCATTACCGTCGTAAGGAGAACCTGGTGTTTCCGTTTCTGGAGAAGCACGGCGTCACCGGTCCACCGACGGTCATGTGGGGCAAACATGATGAAACCCGCGAGTTGCTGAAAGCGACCGACGAGGCGCTGCGAGCGGCACATGCGATCTCGACCGACGAAGCGCGAACGCTGGTAGAGCTGATCTTCAAGCCGGCGACCGATTCAATTGCGGAGATGATCTACAAGGAAGAACAAATCCTCTTTCCGATGTGTATGGACACGCTCACCGCACCGGAATGGTATCAAGTTTATCGCCAGAGCTTGGAGATCGGCTTCTGTCTGCTTGACCCATCTGTGGAATGGCAACCGCAAGAAGATACGGTTACAGCTTATGTCGAAGAACCACGAGAACGCGTGCAACTGCCGAGCGGAAGCATGACGCCTGAGGAGCTAACGGCAATTCTCAATACGATTCCCTTTGATCTGACTTTCGTCGACAAAGACGACACAGTCCGCTATTTCACTCAAGGACGTGAGCGAATTTTCGATAGAAATCGCGCCATCCTCGGTCGCAAAGTGCAGATGTGCCATCCCCCCGGCAGCGTGCACATTGTCCAACAGATACTCGAGGACTTCAAGTCAGGCAAAGAATCTCGCTCGCCGTTCTGGATCACCCTCAAGGGACGATTTATTCACATCGAGTATTTCGCCCTGCGAAACAAACAGGGGGACTACCTTGGTACTCTCGAAGTGAGCCAGGACTTGACTGACAAGCGTGCTCTAACCGGTGAACAGCGGTTGCTGTCGTATGGCAAGGACTAAACAGATGACTGACTCAATCAGAATGGATGCGATCACTCCCGACAGCAAAGTCGGTGCTCTGCTGCAGGAGTTTCCGCAGCTTGAAGATGTTTTGATTCGAATGTCGCCAGCATTCGGGCATTTGCGCAATCCGATTCTGCGCAAGACGGTTGCCAAGGTGGCAACGTTACGCCAGGTTGCCAGGATTGGCGATGTGCCATTGGAAACGCTGATCAACACGCTGCGCCAGGCAGCCGGTTTCAATGAAGAATGGAGCGAGGATGGCGTTGCGGGTGGGACAGAAGGGGCGCCCGACTGGATGCAGACCAAAACTATCGCTAAGACGCTGGACGCACGGTCGATCATCGCGAGCGGCGGCCACCCGTTGGAACAAGTATTGAGAGAATTGAAGGAATTGCCCGCCGGCAGTGTCTACTTGCTGATTACGCCATTTTTGCCGGCGCCGCTACTCGATCTGGTGAAAAAGCAGGGACATCAAGTCTGGTCGCGCAAAAACGACGAAGGGCTGCACGAAAACTATATCCGCAAAGGAGATGGAGCGTAGCGCACGATACATGAACCTGTCTCCTGCGAATTTCTTGAGAGAGTCGCACTGCTGACTGCAGAGAATAGATTTTGTTCATTGACGGCGGCATCTTGCCGATTTATATTAGCAGCCACCAAATCACTGGGAGATGGTGAAATGGTATCACTACTGACTCTGGATCAGTCGTTCGGGGTTCGAATCCCTGTCTCCCAGATAACAATTCTCCTGCCGCCGAAGTCACTAATCAACAACGAATTATGAACCTTGTGTTCTCAACTTCGAGGATTTGTGCTAAATCTGTGTATTTGGCTAAGGGAACTTTCGAATTCTCGATGCGTCACATCATTCCCAGCCGGCAAAGATTCTATTCGCGTGGGGAGAGGCGATCAAGAAAGCCATCGCCACAGTGCCTCAACGGAGCCGGGCCCGGATCTGTGATTGTTGTCTACAACGGCCTATTCAAGATCGGTCTTGTCACTTCTGAACCCACTTCACCAGAAATCGGTCGGGAAATGAGCCGATTTCGAAGAGAGGTGTTCTCATTTCGTGTAGTTACAGTCCTGCTGAGAATCTCCCCGTTCTATGGCTAAGACCTCGAAAGAAACCGGGAGCCCCCTATGAGACTCTCGGCACGTGCGTGTTGGGGGCGAAACACGCAGATAGGGGCAATGCTTGTTACTCCTAATTACACCTCGCACACGGCGCGAGTCCGACTGAGAAGATGTAGTTGATCAAATATACCACGTCGGCAATAGTAAACCTCAGGTCGCAGTCGACGTCACCCCCCCTTATGTCCTGAGGAGGATCACCGTCCCTGAAGATATAGTTGATCATATAGACAACATCAACAATGTTGACGTCCCGGGATACGTCCGCGTCTCCGCAGGGGGTATCACCCAAGATAATGTCTCCCTCAGGGCAATGCACATACTGCGGACTCAAACTGGCGCCAGCCTGCGTCGATAGGATAAACGGACCCGCTGGCGGATAATACGCACTATCAATCACGATGATCTTCCGTGTCGCCTCTACCCTAACCTTGAAATTCAGCGTGACAAGCAACTTTGCTTTGTCAGTAGTATTCACGGGGATCCTATTCGCCTCCTCACCTGTCATATCTATCCAGCCGAAGAGATACTGCCCTGGTATCGTATCATAGATTGCCTCTTTTACCATACCATTCTCTATACCACCCTCAGGTATGATAGAACCCGCAAGACTGTATGTCTTCTTCACGATTTCCAGCTCTGTGCCGTCGAACTTGAAGCCAAGAGAGAAGCTGCCGAGTACTTCATCATTCCAAAGATAGATCGGCACCATAATCGAATCACCCGCAACAACCGTGGCGATTCTAAACGGGCATCCGATTCTCACCGTATCGCAAACACCGGTATCATTTGAACCACATGCTGCATTTGCCAACGCCGGGAAGAGACCGATCAACGACAACATGAGCAGCGATACCAACAAGACTTTCAATCTCATCCTATCTCCTGTGTCGAACGGCAAATCTATTCGCCTCCGGAACTTGGCATTTCGTGCTTTCCTTCCTGTCGTATTGAGGATAACAAGAAATACCTTCGTCACCGCCCCAAGAAGGCAAACGCGAAGTGCATCATACCGTAGTTGATTCGTTTTCCCGGAACGACGTCTCGTTGTCCGGGATAGTAGTTCCCTCAGCGGACTGAACACGGCGCCGGACCTCCCCTAAAGATGTAGTTGATCAGACAAACGGCATCTGCGACATTGATTGAGCCGTCGCAGTTGAGATCGCCTAGCGCCAACGGTTCGGGGGGATTCCCCAGTCGGAAGAGATAGGAGATCAGGAAGACCACGTCCGTCACAGAAACCTGACCATCGCCATCAGCGTCTCCACGGACAAACGGCGCTTCTATCTGCAGATGCACAGGGATATCGACATACGGCTCATCCGGATCGTTGCTCATTATCACAATATAGGCATCGTAATTACCCGGCGGCAGGAACAAGGCGTTGAATTCTGCCGTGATATACGATGTATCGTTGGGTGACACGGTTCCCTGCGGAGGAGTTACAGAAATCGGTGTGATGCCGGAAGCTACAATAGACACATCATCTACGAACCAGCCCGGATAATTGTTGTTATATTCGTCCCAAGTATTGAAACGGAAACGGATATTGACGGTTGTTCCGGCGAAGTCAGAGAGGTTCAAATAGGAGGTGCGCCATCCGTGACTGTCGCCAGACACCGAATTGCCGATCCTCCCTCTCAGCGGTTTCCAACTGACACCGCCATTGATGGAGATATCGACCATGCAATTGTCATAGTCATATTCAGTGTTGTAAGACTCTCCAAAAGTCAGGAGGATTTGGTCCGACCAGCCGGCCAGGGAGATTGCCGGGCTGATAAGCGCGGCATCAACCAACGGTCCGCATTCGTAGTTGCCCTGCTGTTCTATCCCGCACCACCAGCTGTGGGTGCCGGAATTGTGGTCCCTGGTTGTCACGTGCCACAAATCACAACCTGAGGTAGACTGATGCGTCCACCCGGTCATATTTCCCTCGAAGTCATCATGGAAAATCACCGCATCTTGGGTCCCCTGCGTACTGCCAGTGGCGACACCAGAGGAAGCCGGGGGCGATCCGGCGGGCACAACAGCAGAATCATCCGCTGAATGCGCAAAGGGGAGCTGAGACTGATAGAGAGATGAAACGCTGATCTGATACATGAGATCACTTGTACCTTGATTCATGATGGAAATAGTTCGTGTGGTCGTGTCGTCGGCACCGAGGGTCACGTTCAGAGCCAATGGATACAGCTCTATGTCGGGAGGAAGTTTCCCAATCCCACCCAAGTGAACTGTGAGCACTGGCTGATCCGGATCATCGCTGTGGAGTTCCAGCAAACCCGATGTCGATCCGACCGCCTTCGGTGTGAAAGCAACTCGCAAGCTGTCTCGAATCTGTGGCTCGACGGAGAACAGCAAGGTGTCCAGGCTGAATTCGGAGCTGTTCGTGATGACGGCGGTGACATTGAGAGTAGTGGTCCCATTATTCGCGACAACGACTGTGTCATAAGCACGACCGCCAACATACGTCGGAGGAAACTCGACGAGAGTGTCTGAACAGGCAATATCCGGCACTCCGGTGACGTCGAGATAGACGGGAGCAGTGATCAGCGGATGATCGGGATCGTTACTGAGTACACTAACGACTGCCATGTGGTTACCGGGAGTAGCCATAGTACCGTGCAGAGTAAGATTGACACTTCGGCTGTGTCCGGGCGCTACGGTCCCTGTATCGGGCTGGGCCGACATCCAGCCGAGGTTTCCCATCATCCAGTCAATGGCATTGGCCATCAACTTTCGGTTATTCAGATAGTAAAGGAAATCGTAGAGATATGCACCTATGGTTACCGATCGAGCGGATCCTTCATAGGAGATGCTATAGTAATGGCCGTCCTGCCCGGCAACGATCCATTGGGCGCCTGCCGGTGTAAACCAACTACCGCTCGAAGACTGGTTGACCTGATCGACACCTGACGAGATCGGATGGCGCGGGTTCAGACTTCCCCAAGTGTAATAGCCGTAGGCAGCACTCTCGAGACCGAGTACGGGGAACAAGGTTGCTCTGACATCGATCGGCTCGTTGTACCAATCTTGTATCCCAACGAGAACGGGACGGTGTGAATTGAAGAACTTTGCGATAGCCGTTGCCTCAGAGGCAGTGAGTCCCGAGCCATACTCTGAAACAATCAAACCCTGGAAACTACTGAGAGACACATAGCTCACATCATTACCGAGATTGGTGAAAGAATAACGCGCCGTGAGATAGGGGTCGCTGGTCAGCCGATAATAGGCATCGGAGCTGTATCCGCCAACCACGGCAATCTTGACGATTTCGCCGTTCGATGAGGACGAATTCGGCTGATATCCGGGTGAACTAGTATGCCCGGACGGTGGGGATGCGGACTGGTCGTCGCGGCTCTCAACTACAGTTCCAAGCTCACTCAACTCCGCAGTGGCCTCCAGCTGCCTGGCCCCGACGTCGGCCGAGAACGATGATCCCGGCAATGGATATTGGAGTTGAATATGGTACTTCAGATTGGAGCCGCCGTTATTGGCAAGAGTGAGCACTTTGACCACTACATCAGCGGTCGTAAGACTGTCGCTGAATGACGCTGGGGTCAATGAAATGCTTGGGGGCGTAACTGCCTTTGCCAGAAGCGGCACTCGTAGAGAAGAATGGTCAGGGTCATTCGACAAAATGACAAGCGTGTCTCGCAAAATGCCTAGTGTTGTCGGAGTAACACTCAGCACTACCAACTGCGAGTCTCCCGGCGCCAAAGTGAAGCTCGTCGCGCTGATCTCAAAGTCTGGGCTCGTTGTCGACACTTGCGTGACGGACAATGCGGCAGTGCCCCTGTTGAACACAAGAAGACTCTCGACTGCCGAATGGGCGACGAACACAGTGCCGAAATCGACCAAGCTGTCAGAGCTTGCGATGTCGGGAACTCCTATGACGTGAAGCAGAGCAGGAATCGTCAGCAGCGACTCGGCAGGGTCATTGCTGGAGAAGACGACATCGGCGGTGTGGTCCCCCTCGGGCATCTGTCGAGCTTGAAGAGTCACATCAAGGTCAACACTACTACCCGGAGCTACACTGCCATTCCACGGACTGAGTGCAATCCATCCATAACGCATCATCCAGTTGATGGCATTGCGCAGAAGTTGTTTGTTATTACTATCCCAAAACTGACTGAAATAAGCTCCGAAAAGCACGGATCGCGCTGCTTGATCGTTGGAGACGCCATAGTGATGACCGGTTTGATCCGAAAAAATCCAGTCGCCTTTCGCAAGAGTGAACCAGCAGTAGTTGTCGTAGTAGTATGGCATAGTAACGGTGGTTACACCTTTGGTGATCGGATTCGCCGCATTTAGACTGCCCCACGTAAACGTAGAATTGCCAACTGACGAAATGCCAAAGACCGGATAGAGCAGTTTCTTAACCGAATCGGGATAGTTGATGAAATAGTTATCGGCAAGGAGAACCGGCTTACGAGCATCAAAGAATGATCGGATCGCCGTAGCTGTCTCGATGCTCCAGTTGTAGTAGTATTCCGCGACAATTAAACCGTCGTAGCTCTTGAGCAGCGAATAGCTTGAGTAATTATACACTCGATAGAATAAGTAGTCCTTTGCAAGTATCGAATCGCTCATCAGACGGAGGATGACTTCGTTCGCTTGGTTTCCGACGACTGCCACGACCGGCAGATCCTGCAAACTGTTTGTGCGGCTAACCGCTTCGTAGAAACCGCTCAAGCGAGAATCAAACTCAACAGAATCTTTCGGAGACAGAGTGGTGATTGACCGCCCGTCTGCGGTCATACCTTCCGTCAGCGAGATTCCTTTGATGCATTGAGACACCAAGGCCTGAAGCTCTTGATGATACCGAATATCAACGCTGAAATCGAGCCGGTAAGCACCGGAATTGGTCACCGTCACAACCTTCTTGGAGGATTCGTCAGTCCGGAGAGTATCGGCAAGTGAATCAGGGACAACAGAGATACGAGGAGGCATTACCGCAATACCGGAAAGGGAAACCTGCATTTGGGGTTGGTCAGGGTCGTTCGAAGCGAGTGTTAGAGTCTCAACCTTGACACCAACTGCCTGCGGCGCGAAGGTGATGCGGACGAGTTGACTGTCACCGGGCGCGAGTGTTAGCTTGTCACGATCAGCCGCAAACTCCGGTGAAGAGCTGGTAATGCCGGTGATTGTCAGATCGGCTGTGCCATCGTTGTAAACGACGAGATTGTGCGAGAGGCTGCCGCCAACAAAGGCGGTGTCAAAGGCCAAGAGATCTGCGGAGAGTCGGATATCGGGGGCATCGATTACCGTAAGAATCAAGGGCACCTGCAACTGCGGAGTAGACGGGTCGTTGCTCGATATCGCGAGGTTGGCCAAGTAATCGGCCCCCGCAAGACCGGCGGCGTTGAAATGAACCGGAACATCAGACTGCGCACCTGCGGCTACCACTCCTGAATCCAGGCTTATTTCCGCCCACTCGGGACCAGTACCAACCGCGTGTAGGAAGGCGTCCATTATGCGGAGCGTCGCAGAGTTATCGACGTAGCCCCCGCTCTGGCTGGCATAGAGCAGATCGTAGATCCTGGTGACTCCGCCTAAGTTTGATACCTGATGCCAGTCATCGCCGGTATAGGTCGAGAAAGTGTGACTTACCGAAGGATCATGCTCAACGATTATTAGATGGTTTACGGATGGATCGCCTGCGTTATAGACTCGTTTGACAAACCCGAGAAAGTCCAATCCTGCTACGTGTGTCTGCAGGACAGCACCGTCGACGTTACCATAACCGTTCGCCCCCAAAGAACCACCGATCGTAAACGACTGTATTCCAGAAACGTCGGCGACAAAAACGAATAAGCCCGGGAGTTTCCGGGTGAAGTATCTGCCGCCGGTGCCGAGCGCAGAACTCATCGGAGAAATCGAATTGTCCGAGTACGGGATATCGACGCCTCCGAGGTCGGTCCAAAGGTAGTTACCTCCATCGTACATATTATTTCCGCCATCATTGATGTAGTAACCACTCACGCCTTCGGAGAAGTCATATCGATTCGGAATAATGGCAGTGACCGATTGATAATTCTGATTAAGACTGAGCAATACTTCTTCCAGAGACTTGTCATTCTGGGATTGGTTACTTGACACCTGACGCGCCAAAAGAGGTGGAGACACATACAGCGAGCCGGGGTCAGGTTGCTTCAGCCCATCCGACATAGCCTTATCAGGCAACTGCCGGTTTGGCGAGCTAAACGATGGGCTCTGACTGACAACCGTTGAGAAATCGATAACCTCGACAAGAGCCTTCCATATCAGATCGGCGACTCCCAAGTTCGAGATTGTCAAGATCGCCGAAGATGTTTCGCCGGTGTGGAGAGTGTCTTTTAGACTCGCTGGTGCAACACTGATAAGGGGCGGAAGCTGTCCGCTGCCGGTCAGCCTGACTACGAGCGTCGAGTGGTCGGGATCGTCGCTAGTGATCGTCAACGAGCCAATAGCCGCACCCGATGCGTGGGGCGAGAAGCTGAGCGGGAGGGTCACGCTATCCCGGGGCGGAACAGTAGCCGAAGTGATACCAGTCTGGAAATCGGTGTTATCGGAGCTGATTTCACTAATCGTCAGGACGCCTGTACCATTATTGTAAATGAACGCAGTGTCTTCGGTCGTACCGCCTACAAACACGGTGCCAAAGGAAATCGAGTCTGTCATTACAAAGAGATTGGGCACGCCGATAACGTGGAGCGATACTGGAATCGTTACGACCGAGTGAACGGGGTCGTCAGAATCGAAGCCAATATCGGCCGAATAGTCGCCCGTGAATAGATCTGCCGCGTTTAGAATAACATCAATAGTCTTATTGGCTCCCGGCAGGACTTCAGCCGAGTCGGGCGAGACCTCCAGCCAACCTTTTCCGTAGATCATCCAGTTGACGGCGTTGGCTATGAGCAATGGGTTACCATTATAAGACAGGTCAAGAAGGGATGTACTGAAAAGCGCAGTACGAGACTTGCCTTCGAAGGAAACTGCGGGATAAACACCATAGTCGTCGCGGAGAATCCAGTCGGCTCCACTCAGAAAAAACGAACTGGTGAAGCTGGAAAAACTAAATGGTCCGACACCATCCGTGATCGGGTTGCTAACATTCGGATAAACATAGTAGGAATAGCCATAAGAGGCGCCGGAGATGCCGAATACCGGATAGAGGGCTGATCTGACGCTCTGATCGGCGTCCTGGAGGTAGCGCACTCCCATGAGTACCGGCTTCGAATGATCGTAGAATCTTCGAATTGCCTCGGCCTCATTCAGCGTAACAGAACTTGCATAAGACTCTGCGACGACGAGGGCGTCGTAGCTCTGAAGCCCGGAGTAATCACTGTAATCGTTGACCAGGAAAAACAAGTATCGTTCGACCAGTGTCGAGTCGCTCATTAACCTGTAGATCATGTCATAGTTGTTTTCGCCAACAACGGCTATCCGCTTGAAATTGCGATACTCCACTGATTTATTCACGGTCAAGTAATATCGCTCCAGATTGGCCTTTAACTCCTCTATGTCAGCCGGCGAAAGAGTTAATGAGCTCTCGCCATTAGCAGACCTCTGTTCGGCGAGAGCAATACCAGCCACACATTGCTTGGCGAGCTTGCGCAGCTCATTGTCATAGTCATATGTAACACGCACTTTGAAGTGGAGCGTATCACCCCCAAGATTAGAAACGGAAAGTGAGTGGGTTACAATCTCATTGGAGAGTAGACTGTCAGACAACGATGAGACGGAGAGCGAAATCTCCGGAGGACTGCCGGCGAGTGCGAATGCTCCGCCTAACACAATGTCGGGATATCCGTTCTGTCTGATACCGGCGTTCCATAAACCGACTGAGCTTCCTTTCGGAATACTGAAGAAAGCGTTTAGTTGAGTTGACGAGGTCACCGCAACCTGACCGGCAAAGATCGTGTCAGAAGCGTTGTACAAAAATGCCGTGAGCCCATCCTGATCAAAATGGGTGAAGCGACCAGTGAAGGTTATCCAGAGGTTCTCCCTCTGTCTTGCTCCCACTGGTGAGATCGATACAAGTTTTGGGTCAGTATGGATTCGGAAACCCTCGGTGAGCGTAAGATCAGGAGTGAACCCATCGCCGGCGACAACGTCCCACAGCCCGAGAGCAGCGTCGGTTGGAATAATGAAGTGAGCTTGCATCAAGATGGCCGAAACAACCCACGCAGAGGTAGCGGTTATCTGTGAAGCACCTTGAACCAACTTGGCACGTCCAGTGCTGGAACTAGACTGCTGGAAATGAGTTGATCGGCCGGTGATCTCGACTACCAGCGTGTCGCCTGGTGATGCCTGTGTGGGCTGGACGTGATCTATGGCCGGGGGAGTCATCAGACTAAGAGACTGCCTAACGAATCGAGGAATGAAACTCACCTGTGACGGCCAAACCTGCAGGTTCAGTTGGAAGGAAGGCGGCACGAACGTCGAATCGATCGTGATCAGAGTATCGGGCATGTTCTGATCGATTCTGAAAATTAGGTCCGCGATATGCCGGGCAGGGGACCAGGCGCCCCAGGGACTCTCACCGGGTTCAAGATCCATCCCGAGTAGATAAGCTCTCTTGTCGACGGGATACGACTTCCAACTCAGATGCTTAGTCGGGCCAACGACATTCACAGAATCGAAAATAACATTAGAGAGAGTGATGCGGTTGCTCTTCCAACCTATCGGGATGGTGAATGTGGAAATAGTGTCGTCTGAGAAGGCGTAGACTGGTATGATCAAACTCTCCGGAAGCGGTCGGGTCAGGTTTATGGTACCGACTCCAACACGAATGGTATCTCGTATCCCCGGATCACTCTGACCCCAAAGCGCGATCGGAATCAAGAGAACCATTACTATCGATGAGATGACAATATAGAAACCTCTCATGGCATCTTCTCCCTTTCTTGTCGATTATTTCAGTATTGACGATGTGTCCGCAAATTGTCTGTATGGCTGACCACGCAGGCGAGACTCTCCTTTTAATTCCCTTTTAAGATAGCAAAACGGCTTCGGAATGTCAAGGAGAAAGTGGCCTTCTAATTCCCCTCGGTAATATCCTTAGGAGTGTGTAGAAACGACGACGGGTGTATCCTAATGTTTGACAAACAGATTAACAGAAAGGAGACACCCGTGTCGTTACGCGAGTTAGATTTTGATGAAGAGAAGTTAAATTGGGCGTATGGAGAAGTCAAGGAGATGTTTGGGGATGATTTTGGGGAGGGTTGCCGTGGGTTAGTGGAGCGGGTGGTGAACTGGGGGATTTCGGAGGAGTTCAAGGAGTCTATCGGGGCGAAGCGGTATGCACGGGTGTCGAGCCGTCGTGGTTGGCGGCATGGATTTCGGAGTCGGGGTCTGCTGACGACGGTTGGGACCTTGCAGCTGGTGATTCCTCGGGATCGCGGGAGTGAGTTTCAGACCAGTTGGGTTGAACGGTATCGGCGGGTGGAGCAGAAGGTGGAGGTGGTGATGCGGCAGATGTTTATCGAGGGGGTCTCGACCCGTCCGGTGGGGAATGTTTTAGAGTGTTTGTGCGGGGAGCGGCTGTCGGCCAGCAAAGTATCCAGTGTGGTCAAGGAGTTAGATGAGCAGGTCCGGGAGTATTATCATCGACCGCTGGCGGATGATTATCTCTTTTTGTTTTTGGATGGATTGACGGTTAAGATCCGGATGGAGTTGAAGGTAAAGAAGTTTCTGATACTGGTTGCCTACGGGATTCGCGCTGACGGCAATCGCGAGTTGATCAGTTTTCAGAAAGTCAATTCGGAGTCACAGGCGTGCTGGCAGAGTTTTCTGGAGAACCTCAAAGTCAGAGGTCTGAAAGGTGATGCTCTGAAACTGATCGTCATGGATGGCGCGAAGGGATTGTGGAAGGCGGTGGCAGAGGTTTACCCCCTGGTCGCCCACCAACTCTGTTGGGTCCACAAGCTGCGCAATGTTGCTAATCGCTGTCCGAAGAAGTATCAGCAGGAGTGTTGTCGTCAGGTCTCGCCGATCATGAATGCCCCCTCCGCCAACCTGGCAGCTCGCCGCTTTCGCGCCTGGAAAGCCAACTGGCAGCAACAGGTGCCGGCCGCGGTCACCTGTCTCGAGGCCGATTTCGACAAGCTCCTTCCGGTTTTTGCTTTCCCCGAAACCATCCGCAAGATGATCCGCACCACTAACGTCATCGAACGTTGTTTCCGCGAAGTCCGACGACGACTCAAAGTGATGGGGTATTTCCAGAATACTCCCAGTTGTCAGCGCATCATCTATGCCCAGTTCGCTAAATTCAATGCCAAATGGGAACGAAACACCGAAAGGATCAAAGAGATTAAGGACAACTATAAACCTGCGGCCTAAAACAAAACTGTGGATATACCTTTCTACACATTTTTCTGGACATTACCCCGTGCGATAATCATTTCTAATTTTTCTTGAATTCTGTCCAATATCTGTGTACATTCGCGACATTCGCAGGAGTTCTTTGCCAAGCCGGTGTCGGTGACGCTTGAGACAGAACGCAGTTGATTAACATAATCATGTGAGGTATCGCGACTATGAAGCCCTACATAACTCAATCGGGGAAGACTTTGATCACCCTCATTCCCGGCGACGGCATCGGCGTGGAAGTGACGGCGGCCACTAAGAAGATTATCGAAGCCACCGGGGCTCAGATAGAATGGGAAGAACGCGAAGCGGGGGCCAGCGTTTTCAAGAAAGGTATTCCGTCGGGAGTAACTCCGGATACCATCGAGTCGATCCGAAAGACCGGCATCGCCCTCAAAGGCCCATTGGAGACGCCGGTCGGCTATGGCGAGAAAAGCGCCAATGTTACTTTGCGCAAGCTTTTCGAGACCTACGGCAATCTCCGTCCGGTGCGGGAAATCCCCGGCGTACCCACGCCTTATAGCGGGCGGGGAATCGATCTGATTGTCGTGAGAGAAAACGTCGAAGACCTCTATGCCGGCATCGAACACATGCAAACTCCCGGCGTGGCGCAATGCCTGAAACTGATCTCGCGCAAAGGTTGCGAGAAGATCGTTCGTCTCGCATTCGAAGTCGCTCGCGCCGAGGGACGCAAGAAAGTCCATTGTGCCACCAAAGCCAATATCATGAAACTGACCGAGGGCATGCTCAAACGCACGTTTGAGGAAGTCGCCCGCGGGTACGGCGACATCGAGGCAATCCATATCATCATCGACAATTGCGCGCATCAGCTCGTCAAACTGCCCGAACAGTTCGAAGTCATCTGCACCACCAACATGAACGGCGATATCATTAGCGACCTGACCTCCGCGCTGGTCGGCGGTCTCGGTTTCGCTCCCTCGGCGAACATCGGCAACGAAGTGGCGATTTTCGAAGCCGTGCATGGGTCGGCGCCGAAGTACGCCGGCAAGAACGTCATCAATCCCACGGCAATGATTCTCTCTGGCGTGTTGATGTTGCGATACCTGACTCTCTTCAAGGAAGCGGCAATGATCGAGAACGCCGTGTTTGCCACTCTCGAAGAGGGTAAGACCATGCCGCGTGATGTCGTCGGTGACGCCAAGGCAGCGTCAACGACCGCTTACACCGACGCCATCATCGCTAACTTCGGCAAAGCTCCCAGCCGCTCACAGGCGCGCACCTACAAGCCAATTCGGATGCCGGAGATCGATAAACGACCCGATTTCGTGAGACCGACGACACGACGCGTTGTCGGTGTTGACGTTTTTATTGAGTCCGCGCTTAGTCCGGATGAGATCGGTAAAGGGGTCACGGCATTGATGGAGGGTACTCCACTTATGCTCAAAATGGTTGCCAGTCGTGGAACCAAAGTCTATCCGGCAATGGGCGCAATTACCGATACCGTTGACCAATTTCGCTGTCGCCTGATGATGCGCGACACGGCTGGCGGTCTGAAAGATGACGTGATCGCCAATGTGCTGCAGAAGATCGGTGCGCATCACCGTTGGGCACACATTGAGAAACTGCAGGAGTTTGACGGCAACCCCGGCTTCACCAAAGCACAGGGCGAAGACTAAACGTTCGGTAGGTCGGGTTTGCAGCGAAGCGCCAAACCCGACAATCTCAGGAAAACCATGTCGGGTTCCGCGTTTCACTGGGAACCCGGCCTGTTTTTCTGCCATAAGAGCAGTCACAAGCGAGGGGAAGTATCTACGCAATTCGCTCGCAAGACAATGGTAGTCGGCCTGATCCTGTTGGCATTCGCGCCGCAACTGGAGGGAGTGGAACTCGGTCTCAACCTCTACGGTATCTGCAAACACCTCAACCAGCGCCAGATGTTCTACCAGCCGAAGCTTAACGAAAGCAACCCAGGGCTGGGACTGACGATGAACTTCGTGCACATCAAACACGCTGATGTTTTTATGGAAGGCGGCTTTTTCGAGGACAGTTTCAAAAACACCGCCACCTACGTATCCGTCGGTTATAAATTCCCGATTTGCCGCTACGTCCGGATCGGCTTCCATCTGGCCATCTACGATAGCAAATCAATCAATGGCCCGGTGCTAGCGCCGATCCCGATCATCACCTTTCGCTACCGCGCTCTCGCGATCCACGCTATCTATCTCCCGAAATACGAAAGCATCAACCCCTATCACACGATCGGCGCCTACCTGACACTCTACGTCATCGACGCCAGCGGGAGCAAATCAACTCGGTAGATCGGGTTTGCAGCGAAGCGCCAAACCCGACGGATATGGATGCAAGCAATGTCGGGTTCCTTCACTGGGAACCTGGTCTACTATACTGATGCCTGCTTCTGTTCCCGTTTAATTTGCCACAATCGCCAATAAGTGTAGATCACTGGAATTATTTCGAGAGTCAGAAACGTCGAACTGATCAGCCCACCCACCATAGGCGCGGCGATACGTTTCATCACATCAGCGCCGGTACCGGTCGCCCAGAGCAACGGCACCAATCCGATCATCGTCGTGCCGACCGTCATCAACTTCGGTCGCACCCGCATAACCGTGCCCTCCATGTGTGCCCAAATGATGTCATTGAGGTCACGTATCATACCCGCCTGCTTGCGACGTTCGTAGGCGTGGTCAAGATACAGCACCATGACAATTCCGGTCTGAGTCGCCAGACCGACAAGTGCAATGATGCCGACCAGAGTCGCGGTCGAGTAGTTGTAGCCGAGGAAGTACATTAACCAGATCGATCCGACCAAGGCGAACGGCACGGAGGCCAGCACGATTAAGGTCTCGGTGAGATTGCGGAAATTGAGATAGAGCAGGATGAGCACGAGTAACAACGTGATCGGTACCACGACTCGCATCCGCCGAGCCATCGCTTCGAGCAGTTCGTACTGCCCCGTCCACTTGAGGTAATATCCCGACGGCAGGGTCACTTCCTTGCCGACCACCTGCTTGGCTTCGTTGACATAGCCACCAATATCGCGTTGATTTTGATCGATGTCGACATAGACATAGCCAACTAACATGCCGTTTTCGTCACGAATCATCGGTGGTCCGCTGGTGATTTTGATATCGGCGATCTGTCCTAGTGGCACCGACGGTCTGCCTTCCGGAAATGCGGTCGCCTGACCTCTTCCACTACCCGGCAAGGATGAACCGGCGGGTGAGCCAGTCCCTATCGTGCCGGTGGACCCTGTAGGCACCGACGAGCCGCCGCTTGAAGTGCCACCCATATTGTCCATCTGAGCGTAAAGCCGCGTGGCATTTAGTACCTGATAATCAAAATCGGAATTTGTGCTTGCCAGTAGTGGTGATTCGTATGGCAGGGGCGAAACACCCACACTCGACATGCCCCCTGACGATGTCCCGCCGCTCGTCGGCAACGGCACCTCGATCTGCTTAAGGCGTTCGATGTCCTGTCGCAATTCACGCGGATAGCGAACATTGATTGTGAAGCGGTCGCGTCCTTCGACGGTGACTTCAATCGGCATCCCTCCGATGGCCGATTCGATGACATCCTGCACGTCTCGCATGGTCAGTCCGTAACGGGCAATCGCATTGCGGTCGGGAGTGATATCGACGAAGAAGCCCCCGGTGTTACGGTCAGAGTAGACACTACGAGTGCCGGAAATCTTCGACAACGATCGCTCCAACTCCTGTCCGACCTTCTCAATCTCGTTGAGATCATTGCCGAAGATCTTGACTCCGATCGGTGTGCGAATGCCGGTCGAAAGCATATCAATTCGCGTCTTGATCGGCATTGTCCAGGCGTTCGTCCAGCCAGGCATTTGCATCGCTTTGTCGAATTCGTCAATCAATTCCTGCCAGGTGATCGTGCGTTCTTCCGGCCAGATCGGGCGCAACGCCGACTTGAGAAATCCGGGCGCCCAACTGGAGTACCAGCGCTGCTGAGAAATCTTGCGCCACTCTTCTTTCGGTTTCAACTGCACTATGGTCTCCAGCATGGACAGCGGCGCCGGATCAGTGGCGGTCTCAGCGCGTCCGGCCTTGCCATAAACCGAGATCACTTCCGGAAACGACCGAATCACCCGATCCTGAAACTGCATATACTGTTTCGCCTGCTCGATGGCGATGTTGGGGAACGTCGTCGGCATATAGAGGATATCACCTTCATTTAACGGCGGCATAAACTCCGAACCGATTTTAGGAATCATCGGCAGGGTCGCGATAATTGCAGCAATGCCGATGGCAATCGTGGTTTTCGGATTGCGTAAAGCGACAAAGACGAACGGTTTGTAGAGTGCAATCAAGAATCGCGAGACAGGATGTTTGGTTTCGGAATGGATTTTTCCGCGCAGGAAAATCGTCATTAAGACCGGCGCCAGAGTTATCGCCATGATTGCGGCGAAGAACATCGCAAAGGTTTTGGTGTAAGCCAGCGGCGTAAACATCTTGCCTGCTTGTCCGGTAAGGGCGAAAATCGGCAGGAAGCCGACGGTGATAATCAACTGGGCGAAGAAGATCGATGGTCCAACTTCCTTGCAGGCGGCAATAATCACCTCCGTGCGACTGGTTCCGGGGGGTGCTTTTTCAAGACGTTTGTGCGCGTTCTCGACCATAACAATACTGGCGTCAACCATTGCGCCAATCGCAATCGCGATGCCACCAAGACTCATGATATTGGAATTGATGCCGAGCAGATGCATCGGGATAAACGCCAGCGCCACGGCGATCGGCAGTACGATGATCGGCACGAGCGAACTGCCGAAATGCAGCAGGAAGATGATGATGACCAGCGCGACGACAATGCCTTCTTCAATCAGGCTGTGTTTGAGTGTGTGAATCGAGCGGTCGATCAAGTTGCTGCGGTCGTAGACGGCCTTAAGCTCTACGCCCTCGGGAAATGATGGTTTGACCTCCGCTATTTTTTGCTTAACCCGCTGGATAACATCCAAAGCATTTTCACCAAAGCGCATGATTACGATTCCGCCGACGGCCTCACCGGTTCCATCAAGTTCACCGACGCCGCGACGGATTTCGGAACCGAAGCTGATCTTGGCGACATTGTCGAGAAGGATCGGTGTGCCGGTCGGAGATGCGCCGAGGTTGATCTCTCGCAGTGCATTGAGGTCCTTGATGTATCCGCGTCCGCGCACGTAATACTCTCGACCCGTCATCTCGATCACCCGTCCACCGACGTCGTTATTGCTGGCGCGAATTGCGCGAGTTACATCACCGATCGACAGGCCGTAAGCGCGTAGCTTGATTGGATCAACTTCAACTTGATACTGCTTTTGATAGCCGCCGATTGAAGCTACTTCCGCGACACCCGGTACTGAGGATAGCGCATACCGCAGGTCGAAATCCTGAAATGTCCGCAGTTCAGACAAATCATGCTTACCGCTAGAGTCAACCAATGCGTACTGATACACCCAGCCGACGGATGTAGCGTCCGGTCCGATAGTCGGCGTGACCCCCTGTGGCAACTTGCCCTCAAATTGTTTCATGTACTCAAGTACCCGGCTCCGCGCCCAGTAGATGTCCGTGCCCTCGTCAAAGATGACATAGACAAACGACATACCGAACATCGAGTAGCCACGCACGGCGCTGACGTGAGGAGCGGATAGCAGGGCGGTCACTATCGGATAGGTGACCTGATCTTCGACAAGATCAGGGCTGCGTCCCATCCATTCCGAGTAGAGGATCACCTGTGTATCGGAGAGATCGGGTATTGCGTCGAGGGGGATTTTCTTGATCGAATAGATCGCGCCGATGACCGCGAAGGTTGTCGCAATCAGTACAATCGCCTTGTTGCGCGCACAGTAGTCGATTATGGATCTAATCATGCCAAGTCCGTTCTCTTCTTCCACGCAGCGTCAGAAATCCTGAGGCTGTCTCATAAGTTCCTTTCCCTCACCCCTACGCCCCTCTCCCACTGGGAGAGGGGAAGGGGGTGAGGGTGTAAGGCGTTGCGACGCCATGATCTCGCTCAACATTCTCGACCATCGTGATCGCTGTTCACCACTGTACGCCAACTTACGGGACAACCTCTCCTTTCCTGACGCGATTCATTGACCATCCGCCTTCAGGATGGGAATCCTGACGGCGCAATAAATAATAAATCCCGTTCGTTCGTCCTGCGACTGCTACTTGCCATGACCAGCATGTTCGCCTGTCGGTGCTCCGCCCATGCCCGCAATCGCCGCTTTGAGGCGACTTTCGGAATCAATCAGGAAATTGGCGCTCGTGACCACTTCGTCACCTTCAGATACGCCGGAGAGTACTTCGATCCAGTCACCGCCGCTGCGACCAAGCTTGAGCAAGCGCGGCTCGAAGTGCTTGCCATCATGCACGACAAAGGCGTATTTGGTTTCACCGCCGTCCATAACAGCATCGGTTGGCAATGCCAGTACTGGCTCGTTGTCCTGAAGAAGCTGCACATCAGCGTACATCCCCGGACGGAGCAGAAGCGACGGATTGGCAAATTGCAGCCGTACTTTGAGAGTGCGCGATTTCGCCGAGACCGACGGGTATATGAACGCAACCTTACCGGCAATGGTCTCGCCCGGCAATGCCGTCAGCGTCATTTCCGCGCTCTGACCGACCTTGACTCCGGCAAAGTCTTGTTCGTAGACATCTGCAAGCACCCAGATCGTGCTCAAATCAGCAATGGTGAACAGATTCTGGTCAGCGCCGACGAACTGTCCGGAGAGAACTGTCTTTTCCAGCACATATCCTGAGACAGGGCTGCGCAGCGTCAGATCGCTGCCGACCGAGTCGGAATTTTCCGCTGCGCGGATATCCTGATCAGACAGGCCGAGCAACCGTAGTTTCTGACGCGCGGCATCAAGCAATTGTTTTCGCATGTATGAGAGTTCGGAGTCGGCGATGGTCTTCTGCGTGGCCTTGCGGGCAACGATCACGTCTTGCTGCGCCTGCGCAAGGTCGGGGCTGTAGATCGTTAGTAATGGTTGTCCGGCTTTGACGTACTGACCGGTTTGGTCAACCGACAGGCTGCGCACCCAGCCACTTGTGCGAATATGGACATTTGCCGTGCGCGTTTCATCGGCTGCGACATAGCCAGCCAGCCGTAGCCTGTTAGCCAGCTTCCTTCGTTGCACCTTGTCGGTGCGAACACCGGTCAATTGCAGTCGCTGTGGTTCAATCGTCACCGTCACCAGTCCCGGTACTGTGCCTGTTGATGACACATCATGCCCCGTCGGAGCGGGAGTCATTCCGGGCATGGATGACATATCGTCTTTTGCGCCACTGCCGGTAGTTGGCCGCGGCACCTGCACCAAGTCCATTCCGCATTTCGGGCATTCTCCAGGTTTGTCGGAAATCACTTCCGGATGCATTGGACAGGTCCACTGCCCTGGTCTGGCCTTGGGCATGCTATCAGCAGGCATTGTCGTTCCCGAATCCATCTTCATCGAGTCGGTCACTTTGGCCTCCTTGCCTTCAGCGGTGATCGGCACGAGATTCATGCCACAAATCGGACACTCGCCCGGTTGGTTGCTGATGTATGTCGGATGCATCGGGCAGTGGTACTGGGTTGCACTTGCCTGCGTGGCCGACCAAGGGGTCGCCCCGAAGTAGTTCAACACCATGAACAGCGCAAATACCGTGATCGCACCCAGAATCAGCCAGCGTACGATCGCCATCGTTCGCACGTACGGCGGAGGCGCTTCTTCACCTTCGGGAAGCGGCTCGTGCTCGTACGGATTGTATTTCTCATTTGGCTCTGACATCTATTCATCCTTTGCTTGGTTATTGCCTTCGATCTGATCGCCGGCTAATTGCGCGGGATCGGTAGTATAGCGCTCGATCTCCGCTAATGTCCGTGCCAACTCGTACTCGATCTGATTTGCAGCAAGTCGATCGCGAAATGACGTCAGGGCATAGTTCAAGAGAGTCGCCAGCGCCGTGCGGTTGTTGGTGTATCCAGAAAATGCGTTGCGATACGCGTCTTCGTCTGCGGGAATGATTCGTTCGCGATACATCCCCAGGTTTTCTGTGAGATGCAGCGCGTCAAGATACAGAGATCTCACTCTGGTCTCGATTTCGCGAGCGAACTGGACCTCCTCAGCAACGACGCTCTGTTTCATCAAATCCATTGATCGTCCCATCTCGCGTTGTTGTCGACGTGAGAAGATCGGCAGTGAGATTGTTGCTTGGAAGCCGACCATGTTGTCACGCTTCTCCATATCTGTGCTCGCGCGGAAATTGTAGCTACCCGACAGACTTAGCATCGGCCATAACATCCGGCGCGCGGCTGCCGCCGAGAACGCGTAGCCGCTCGCTTGCTCCGTCAGCTTTCTCAGCGGAGGATAGTGCTCTCTGGCTGCTACTACCAAAATGTCGGCGCTATCTGGAAGCTCCGCAAACGTCGGGGTCTGCGGCGCTGGAACCGGCTTGCCGGTCGGAAGTCCCCGCAGAGTGTTGAGATCATACTGAGCGTTTTCTACTTCGTGAGCGGCAGGCATAAGCTGGGTTTGCAGCCGCCAGAGGTCGGCCTGGGCGGCGTCGGCGTCCTCTGGGTTGGTCTGCGAAGTTGCCACGCGCGATTTGACTGACGCAACCACATCCTGCATGACCTCAATTTGCTTCATAAGCAGGTCAATGGCTCGCAGGCTGAAATAAAGATCGTAGAAAGCCAGCTTCGCGGCGGTAGCCAACTCCAACTCTTGCTCCTGCCGATCTTGTTTTGCCATGGCGGCTTCAGCTCGCGCGGCTTGTTCTTGCAAACCCTTCTGACCGGCGTATGGTATCGACAGACTCAGACCGAGCATCTTCATGGTCATCGGGTCCATTTTGAAGTCAAATGATGTCGGCAAATTGGCGACACCCACCATCAACATCGGGTCATCCCAAACCCCAGCGGATTTGGCCTTAGCCTCAGCGGCCTTTTCCATATAGCGCATCGCGGTGACCCGGTCATTGTGACGAACTACGTCGGATATGACCTGTTCCACCTGCAAACTATCGAAAGGTGTCACGGGTTGCTGTGCGCTCAGCGGCAGAGTGCATGCTTGCACCAATCCAAGGATCAACAAGAACCATCGCTTCATAGGTATCCCCCAAAGCAACTGCTGTGCCGATGCGTAGGAACATGGCGACTTGCAGTCGGACAGCATCTTAGCGAAACAACACTCAAGGTATCGCACTTTGTAACGCATAACATTATGTGCCAATTGAGAATATTGCCCAACAAATGTCTCACACAAGTTCAAATCATCCCGTCTGAAAGATAGTAGCCTTGATGCATTCCATTGACTTAGCCCATCTTCTCACTCCGGGCACGCCATTTGAGACGTATAACTGTCCGTAGAAAGGAAAGGACTATGCGCAGGATTACATTACTCATGAGTGCCATGCTGGCGATTTTGGCGTTTGGAGTAGTTGTTGCCGCCGACAGCAGCAAAGTAACGGCTGCTCCCAAGAAGCAACATCCGCAAGAAGTCTGTCCGGTGTCAGGTGATAAAATCGACAAGAAAATCCTTGTCGATATGCAGGGGCAGCGTGTTTATTTCTGTTGCCCAAAATGCCCGCCCATCTTTAAGGCCAACCCTGATTCCCTATTCAAGAAGGCTGCAGCCGACGGTGTCGTGTTCGAGAATGTCCAGAAAGTGTGTCCGATCTCGGGAGAGAAGATTGACAAGAAAATATACTCCGACTATGAAGGCCGTCGCGTTTTCTTCTGCTGCCGCAAATGCCGGTCGCTTTTCGCCGCCGATCCGATGAAATACCTCAAACGGCTTGATATGCCGGCGGACAGCGTAAAGTGGGACAAAGACGTGATGTAGCACGCTGAGGAAGCAATTCCAGCGTTAGCTCTTAGATGACGATTCTCTGGATTCGGCGGGTGTTCACTACGGACGCCCGCCGTTGTTGTGCTGATAGAAGCGATCACTCGGAGTAACGGGTAACATTCTTGACAATTGGACGGGGTTATTTTACCATCAGGTGATGAAGACTAAGATTATACTGGCTCATTGTTATCCGACGGCAGACGATCCGACTGCGGGATTGTTTATCAAGGATTGGATGTTAGAGCATTTTGGAACCACTGATTTTACGGTGATGCATTATCCGTTTGGTGGAAATATGCTGTATTCCAAGAATCCGGTCAAACTCTTGTGGTATTTGTATCGGGTGGCGAAAGCAGTGAAGTCTATCGATCGACAATCGATTGTATATGCCCATTGGTGGATTCCCATAGGATGGTTGGCGACTCGTAGTGGAGCGCAAGTTGAGGTCGTTTGTCATGGATCTGACATCTATTGGCTGAAGAAGCATAGACTGGCTGCCAAGATTTTGTCCAAGTATGTGGGAAGAGTGCATCGATGGACGCTTGTTTCTCAGCATTTGAAGTCAGAATTTGCCAAATTGTATCCGTTTGTGCCGGAAACGCTAATGGCCGTGGAACACATGCCGGTGAATACGGGGGTGTTCAGGAGGAGCGGTGTGCTAAAACAGAAGGGGACTTTTGTGACCTGTGGTGCGCTGATACTACGCAAGAACGTCGATTTGGCTATCTGGTACGTGAAGAACGAAAATCAGCGGACCGGAGTGGAGCACGTCTTGTACGTGATTGGTGAAGGAAAGCTGAAAGAAGAGCTGAGGAATTTGGCGTGCAATTTGCGAGTGGATGTGGTGTTTACCGGAAATGTGCCCCCGGAAAGGGTAGCGGAGATTTTCAATATGTGCGAGAAGTTCCTGCTGTTTTCGGATGATGAGGGGTACGGTCAGGTGATTGATGAGGCGAGATTGTGCGGATGCCAGACAATAGTGACAACTGGCGATGGAAAAGAAGAACATGCGGACGTCATATTGAAAAGACCCAATAGGAGGAAGTTGAACAAGATATTGACAGGGTACCAGCCGTGGGAGAGGTCGTCAGATATTGAGATAGGCATGGATCAAGAGGATTCATAAGCAGGGGGATTTCAAACAGAGGAGAGTCAGAAACAGAAGACATCTTCAAGATGTTGGGAGAAGTCCCGCTGGTCAATAGCCAATGGTTTTGACGTTGCGCTTTGTGTGACGTACGATGTGCAGACACGGTTGGCACAACCGAGACGAAACGGCGCAAATCGCACAAAATCGAAGAAACTTCGCAAAAGAATCTGACAATCGACGACAATAATCCTGCTAATATTCCAATATGATCACTCTGGTTTGAGGCTCGGCACCGAATGAGCAGCTTCTGAACGTATGGGCAGATCGTTAAATAAGACTCGATACATATTGTTTTTGTGGTTATACGAGCGATCACTCAGGAAAACGAGAAGATTCTTGACAATTTGAAGAGATTTTGGCACTACTAAAATGCTGAAAGACGTCAAGCAGTGTCTTTTGAGTTTCTATATGGGAAATCTCAGCTAATTGGTCCCCAAACCACAGGAGGTGGAATGTCAATTCGCTCAACCTTTCTAATCGTGATCATCCTGACTCTGGCAGCAACGAGTGCATTTGCTCAGCAGGCAAAGAGTGTTGAGGCACTCTTGACCGAAATCGATCCCTGGGTACGGACCGATACCGTCAAGATCATGCACTACATCGACTCTGCCAATCAGGTCACGAAGAGCTATATCGAGTCATCCAAATACTGGGAGCCGGTACAGCAAGAGCTTTCGTTCTTGCTCGGCATCGACTACGTGGGATCCCCTCAGATCACCAATGATGGCCGAATCTATTTTACCATGCGCATCACCGGTGATCGAGAGGCGCTCTTCTACATGACTAAGCCGATGGGCTGGCCGGTGCAGGTGACTCCGAATAGCTGGATCCAGGAAGGCATCGGCATCACGGGATTCAGCGTCCATCCCAACGGCAAGTATGTGATAGTGCAGACAGATGTTTTCGGTGACGAGAAGATGGATCTCTGGTATTTCGATCGGGACGGGAAGTTCAGACCCCTGATTGTCGATCGCAAGGTCGCCTACTTCTTGACCAGTCTCGATCGCGACAATCCGGATGTCTTCTACGTCAATCCTTACGATCGCAAGTCGTTCCGGATTGCCCGGTATAACCTGAAAACGAACGTTTTGGACACGCTCTATTACGAGCCGGGCGTCTTCTATCCCACGGACTACTACAAGGGGAAGATGCCAATCATTCGCAGCTATGGAGGTCAGGATCAGCAGGTAGGCATCTATGATCTCGCCACCAACAAGATCACCATTCTAACCGACACGGCGCTGTTCCAGTCTCCCGTTTTCATGGAAGACGGCAAGATTCTGACTGTGACTGCGGCCATGTCGAAGAAGGGGGAATTGGCCAAGCTCTGTTTGCTGGATCCGGCGAACCCCAAGAGTATGCGCGTGATTTACGACCCTCCGTACGAGATCGGCAGTTTTATATATGACCGGCAGTTGAAACGAATCTTCCTGAACCTAAACAAAGACGGATACTCTGAGCCTTTGATAATCGACATTGCCGGAAAGGTCACGCCGTTCCCCAACACTGGTATCGGGATCATCAGCGGAATCTCCACCAATGACTCCGGTGACGTTGTCTTTGATTTTAATGCGCCAACGGTGCCGCCAACGGCTTACAAGTTCCGTCTCGGTGAGACCCAATTGACCCCCATCGCGCATGTGTCGACCTTCGGTTTCGACTTCTCCAATGTCAAGGTCGACGTAATTCGTTACCGCTCGGAGGATGGTACTATGGTCCCGTCACTGATCTACATTCCGGCGACGGCGAAGAAAGATGGCAGCAATCCGGCTATTATTGAATACCATGGCGGTCCGGCCGGCCAGAGCCAGCCGTTTTTTCAGCGTAACCTGGCCTTCGCCCTCTCCAAAGGCTTCATCTTCATGCTGCCCAATGTGCGGGGATCGACAGGCTACGGTCCGGCTTGGGAAGAAGCTGATAATCTGGAGGGTCGTTTCAAGGCACTCAAGGATGCCGAAGGAGCGATTGATTACCTTATCAACGAAGGGTACTCCAAGCCTAATAAGATCGCCATCTGGGGTGCCTCTTACGGGGGCTATACAGTCGACTGGCTCTCGACTCAGGTACCGGAGAAGTTTGCGGTGGCTATCTCCGAGGTGGGCGTTTCCTACCCGGATCACACTATCAAGTACTCGAATCCGGTTTTTGTTGAATCGTGGGCCAAGGAATATGGTCCGTTGGGGAGTGACCTGAACCGCCGGGTAGCGCCCATATTCAATGCCGCGAAAGTCTCCAAGCCCATTCTACTCACCGGAGGATTTCACGATCCGCGAGTGCCTCCGTCCGATCCGAGGCAATTCGCCTATGTGCTGAGCAAACTGGGCAAACCGGTGTGGTATTTCGAAGAGGTCGAGGCGGGACACGGTTCATCGGGGAAGGCGCAGGTGATACGCGATCTCAGCCGCAAGTATGTCTTCACGATGATGCACCTGTTTAACTAATTCTGACATGGCAATGGGCCAGGCCGCTGTCGGCCTGGCCCGCCATTCTGACCGAGCGAATAATGTTCGCGCGCGCATGTCAGGAACGCTGCACCTGTTTGGTGGGAGTTGTGACCTGCGGACAGAGCCTGTCAGTAGCCCGACGTTAAACGCCATTCGACAGTATCACCGGCACTCGGTATACACTCTTCGCAGGAAACTTGCCCGCCTTTGCCGTTGACGAAGTACAGCCAATACGCCGACTTGGACTGGGCGACGCCATCGACCGCTTTCACGAACACACCGACACCGCTGCTGTCGTATTCAATCTGATAGTGCGCTTTGGTCTGAGCCAGCACTGACTCACCGGCCACGGCGATAATGCGGCACGTCTTGATTACTGTCGGCTTATGATTACAACCACCAACGGATAGCAGAAATGCCAACACCAAGAGAAGCAGTCGTCCAGTCATCACGATTGTGATACTATGTCAATGGCTCGCAGACTTCAAACCGAATTTGCTCGTCCCATCACTTTGGGCTTGACCGGCGGGTATTTGTCGATTAAGTTAAGTTTCTGACGCTTATGGCAAATGACGAGTTAGTGAGGATCGACGGAAGCTTCGGCGAAGGCGGCGGCCAAATTTTGAGGACATCGCTGTCGCTTTCGACCTTATTGGGTCGTCCGGTGGAAGTCGTCAATATCCGCAAGAACCGGAAGTTCCCCGGATTGATGCCTCAGCATCTGACAGCGGTTAAAGCCTGTCAGACCATTTGCGAGGCCAAAGTCGTTGGCGCCGAAATCAACTCCGAACGGCTGGAGTTCAATCCCGGCAAGATTCGCTACGGCAACTACACTTGGGATGTTGCTGAAAGCAAGAAGTCGGCCGGCGCCGCCGCGCTGGTGCTACAGACGGTGCTGCTGCCACTCTTGTTTGCCAGGAACGAATCGAATCTGACGATCAAAGGGGGTACGCACGTACCCTGGTCGCCACCGGCGACTTACCTAAAGCAGGTGTTTCTGCCGGTGCTGGGACTGATGGGCTGCCAGACCTTCATGAAGATTAACCGCTGGGGCTGGTATCCTGAAGGTGGCGGAGAGATTACCTGTCGCATTCGCCCGGTTGACAAATTACAGACGCGCCAGTTTGCAGATCGTGGCAAGCTTCTTAAGCTCTACGGTCTTTCAGCCATGTCTAACGTCGGCAACAACGTCGGCGACCGACAGATGCGGGCGGCGCACAAGTTTCTGAAACAGGCGAATCTTGAAGCGGAGATACGGGTTAAAGAAGTGCCGGCCTCTGGCAAGGGTTCGATCTTGTTTCTGACCGCCGAATTCGAAAATGTGCGTGCCGGTTTCTCGACGCTAGGGGAGAAGGGTCTGCCAGCGGAAAAAGTCTCCGAGTCGGCAGTAAATGAACTGAAAAACTATCTCGGCAAATCCGTTTGCCTCGATCATTATCTCGCCGACCAACTCATTCCCTATGTCGCACTGTGCAAGACGCGCATTGAGATGAACGTCTCCAAAATTACCAATCACCTGCTCACCAATCTCTGGGTGGTTAAGCGCTTCCTGCCGATTCAGTACGAACTCAAAGGACCGCTTGGCTATCCGGGCACGCTGATAATCGAACCGGCAGTCATTCCCCCACCGGCTTCGCCGATAGAGAAACCGGCCGAGACTCCAGCTGGCACCTAGACACTCAGTTGGCGAAACGCCGAAACGCTTAAGATAGATCTTTGCTTCCAGGAGGGTCTGATGAAAAGCTATCGCAAGGAACTCTGGTTTGAGACGCCGACACGTCGACAATTGGTCAACATTTCGCTGCAAGTGGAAGAATGCCTGCGCGAGAGCGGTATCCAAGAAGGACTGCTGCTCTGTAATGCTATGCACATCACCGCCAGCGTTTTCATTAATGACGACGAATCGGGATTGCATCAGGACTTTGAGACCTGGCTGGAAAAGCTCGCTCCCGAGAAACCTTACTCGCAATATCGCCACAACGGCTACGAAGACAACGCTGATGCGCATCTCAAACGCACAATCATGGGGCGTGAAGTTGTTGTCGCGGTCAGCAATGGTAAACTCGACTTCGGCCCCTGGGAGCAGATCTTCTACGGTGAATTCGATGGCAAACGGCGCAAACGAGTGCTGGTGAAAATCATCGGCGAATAACCTCCAAAAGTGATTTACTCGGTACGACCCACCGCGTAATTGGTGTTAGAGCGGCGGAGCTTCGAGGGCAACATATGCACAAGCGTGACTCCAGAAAGCGGCGCCCGCCCTGCGTAACAGTAATGCGTCACTGCCGTATGGCGGTCAGACGGTGTCAGTATCACAAACCAACTTCTCGGAGGTAATCCTCATGCCTAATCCGGTTATCCACTTCGAAATCACCGCCAAGAACGGCAAAAACGCTATGGATTTCTACGGCAAGCTCTTCGATTGGAAAATCGAAGTCGATCCAAAAATGAGTTATGGAATGGTGGCCCAGCAGGGCACAGGCATCGGCGGCGGTATCTACCAGACAAAGGATGGTGTTCCCCCGCACGTTACCTTCTACGTCCAAGTTGATGACCTGCAGAAATATCTCGACAGAGCGGTGATGCTCGGCGGAAAAGTCACTCTACCGCCGACCCAAATCTCGCCTGAGATCGGCTGGTGCGCGATGTTCACCGACCCGGATGGCATCTCGATCGGGTTGTTCAAGTAATAGAGACGCAAGAATCATAGTGCGTCTCTGAATTCCGTTCCCGGACGACTCATGGCTGGAGGCGCCGTCAGAAAACCGTTCTTGGCAGCGCCGAATCCTCTCTTTATTTCGCTTCATATCCGCCGCTATCTTTTCTATATTTCCAACCTTGAGGCGACAAGAATTCGCCGTATTGGGAATAAATACCATGTTTGCCCTCCCACCGGTTTTTGGAGCGGAAATCAGGGCAACTTGTATATGCATAAGTTACCAGTGAACACCCTTGTGGGAACGGAGACACGACTTGACGGAAAAAAATGATACCGAGAATGCTGTTTGTAGCTATGTGTTGCTGAAAATCGGGGATCGCGAGAAATTGGTACCGACGGTTGAGAAGCTCTATCTCAGCGAACACGTTCTTTTCTGTGATGCTGTGGATGGAGACTATGATTTGGTGCTGCTCGTGCAAGGCAAAACCGACCACGACCTCGACCGATTTATCACCATGGGAATCAAAGGTCTAACCGGCATTCACGCCGTGGAAACTTGTCGTCTGGAAACGCCCCCCGCGGTTATAATCGAAAGCGAATCAGCGAGTTCCGGTGAGGATAATCCAACCGGACGTTATGACGGCTCCAAGGCGCAGAGCTATCTCTTTGTCGAGACAATCGAAGAGCAGTTGCCGGAGGTGGAGCGTGAACTTGAGGCGCTTGATTCGGTCGTCGCCTGCGACATCGCGCGAGGAAAATACCCGCTGGTAGTGCTCATAAGAGCCGCGGGATTTGACCTAATCCGCAAAATTATTGCGGAGAAAATCCGACCGCTGCCGGGCGTTCTTCGAGTCAAGCAGAGCCGCATCATCAGATTGTTCGAAATGTAGTTGGCTACCAATGATGAGAGTCGAACAGTCGGGAATATGACCGCTTGGTCTGGCATGACATATGCTATGCGACCCCTTGCAAATACCATCATTGAGCATTATCATGCCCCTTTGGCGGTGGTCTGCATAAATGGTCTCGCCGATTTGGCTTCAAATGTGTTAAAATCAAGGTAAACTCTGAGGTAGACTTAATGGATGCCGCTACACAAGAATTCAAGCCCTTTAATATCGACTTATGGAAATATGACGGTCATGCCGGAGCGTTGATCCCGCTGTTACAGTCGGCTCAGGATACGTACGGTTACGTGTCCGAGCGCGCGATTGACTATATCAGTCAGGTCACCGGAATTCCATCCGCCGAAATCTATGGCGTTGTGACCTTTTACGCCCAGTTTCGTACCAAGCCGCTGGGCGAGATTGTGATCAAAGTCTGTAACGGCACAGCCTGCCATGTTAACGGCGTCAAGGAAATCGCCAACACGCTTAAGGATGAACTCGGCATTGACTATGAAGAGACCACTAACGACGGCAAGTTTAGCATGGTCTCGGTCGCCTGTCTCGGCTGCTGCTCGCTGGCGCCGGTAATGATGGTCAACAATGAAACCTTCGGTCGCCTCACTCCCCAGAAGACACGCAAAGTCTTGCGGGACCTTCGACGCAAGTAACCCCGACAGGACGGAAGACAGAGAATGAAGACGGTTATGGTTGGTCTGGCTACTTGCGGAATATCCGCCGGCGGCGAGAGAGTGTACAAGGCATTCCAGGATGAATTACAGACCACTGACTTTGTTCTCAAAGAGACCGGTTGCATCGGCATGTGCTACCGTGAGGTGTTGGTCAGTGTCGCCAACGGCAACGGCACCGATTATCTTTACGGCGAAGTCACTCCTGATCGGGTGAAGCGCATCATCACGGAGCATGTCATGGGGGACAAGCCGATTGATGAATGGCTGGTCTCCGGAGAGAACCGCGAAATCGGATTCTTCGAGAAACAGCACCGTATTGTTCTGCGCAACTGTGGTGTGATCGATCCCGGATCGCTCGAAGAGTATGTTTCCGCCGGCGGTTACAAGGCGCTGGAAAGGGCGCTCAAAACAATGACGCCGGAACAAGTAATTGACGAGGTTTCCAAATCCGGTTTGCGAGGTCGTGGCGGCGCCGGTTTCCCGACCGGCAGAAAATGGTCGCTGACTCGCGCCAGCAAGGGCACAAAGAAATACATCATTTGCAACGCCGACGAAGGGGATCCGGGCGCGTTTATGGATCGCTCGGTGCTCGAAGGTGATCCACATGCCGTGATGGAAGGTATGATGATCGCGGCTTATGCCATCGGCGCTGATGAAGCCTATATCTACTGTCGCGCCGAATATCCGAAAGCCATCGCACGCTTGCGGCAGGCGATCATGCAAGCGCGTAAAGCCGGATATCTCGGCGAAAAAGTCCTCGGCAGTGGTTTCAAGTTTGAAATCAAGATCAAAGAAGGCGCGGGGGCATTTGTATGCGGAGAAGAAACAGCTTTGATGGCATCGATTGAAGGGCATCGCGGCATGCCGCACATTCGCCCACCATTCCCCGCGCAGAGCGGCCTTTGGGGCAAGCCGACCAATATCAACAACGTCGAGACTTTCGCTAACATACCATGGATCGTTCTAAACGGCGGTGGGGCGTTTGCGGCGTTTGGCACTGACGATAGCAAGGGCACGAAGGTTTTCGCTATGGCCGGTAAGGTCAAACGCACCGGACTAGTCGAAGTGCCGATGGGACTGACGATCAACGAAATCATCTTCGAAATCTGCGGCGGCATTATGAACGATAAGAAGTTCAAGGCCGTGCAAATGGGTGGCCCTTCGGGTGGGTGCATACCGGCCGGTCTGGGCGGAACCAAAATTGACTACCAGCAGATCAATAAAACCGGTGCGATTATGGGTTCGGGGGGCATGGTCGTGATGGATGAAACGACCTGCATGGTGGATGTGGCCAAGTTTTTTCTGGCCTTCACGCAGGTTGAATCATGTGGCAAGTGCACATTCTGCCGTATCGGTACCAAACGGATGCTGGAAATTTTGGAGCGCATCACCGCCGGGCAAGGCAAAGAAGAGGATATTGACACACTGGCGCAGTTGGGGGAGCAAATCAAGATCGCTACCCTCTGCGGACTTGGACAGTCGGCGCCCAACCCGGTGTTGACGACGATTCGCTACTTCCGCGATGAATACGAAGCTCACATCCGCAATAAGAAGTGCCCGGCGCATGTCTGCACACCCTTGTTGACCTATCTGATCGATGCGGAGAAATGCAACGGTTGTACGTTGTGTATGCGTGCCTGTCCCACAAATGCAATTGTGGGTGAGAAGAAACAGGCGCACTTCATCAATCAGGACCTCTGCATCAAGTGCGGCAAATGCTTTACGGTCTGCAATCAGGGCGCGATCGTGAAGGATTAAGGTGAACAATGATTAACATCGCGATAAACGGACAGAAGATCACCGCCGATCCGAATCTGACCATTCTGGAGATCGTGCATCAGAACAAGCTCGACAAGATTCCGACACTTTGTTACGACCCGAAGCTGCCGCCATTTGGCTCCTGTTTCCTGTGTGTCGTCGAGGTCGCCGGGGTACCACGTTTGCTTCCGGCCTGCGCCACCAAACCGATGGAGGGCTGGGTCATTCAGACACGCTCACCCAAGGTGGTTGATGCTCGCAAGACCTGTCTAGAACTGTTGGTTTCGAACCATTACGCGGACTGCTTTGGCGCGTGCAGACTAAATTGCCCGGCGGATGTCGATATTCAAGGGTACTTGTCGCTGACGTACCTCGGCAAGTACCATGAAGCGGTCCGGTTGATCAAAGAGAAGAATCCGTTCCCGTCAGTTTGCGGCCGTGTCTGCACCCGCAAGTGCGAGCTGGGTTGCCGCCGCAAGCTGGTTGATGATGCCGTCGGCATCGACTTCGTGAAGCGGTATGCTTCCGACAAGGACATGGAAGACGATATGTGGACGCCCAAGACCAAGCCGCGTAATGGCAACAAGGTTGCCATCATTGGCGGAGGACCTGCCGGTCTAACGTGTGCCTACTATCTGGTTCTTGAAGGTTATGAGCCGACCGTGTATGAAGCTCTGCCGGAGTTGGGCGGCATGTTGCGCTACGGCATACCGGAGTATCGTCTGCCCAAGAAAGTCCTCGATAGGGAGATCAGTTGGATCACCGACCTTGGCGTCGAAGTCCACACGAATACTGCACTCGGACCCGATCTCACAGTTGACGATCTGATGCAGAAGGGCTACAAGGCTGCCTTCATCGGTCTGGGTGCGCAACTGGCCAGGAGCATGGGCGTGGTCAATGAACATGTCAGGCGCGTGCTTGGCGGTGTTGACTTCCTCCGCGAAGTAGCGCTGGACAAAGCGCCAAAGGTTTACGGGCGCGTTGTCGTAGTTGGTGGTGGCAATACCGCTATTGATGCCGCGCGCACGAGTTTGCGTCTGGGTGCCGAAGAAGTTGTCGTCCTCTATCGCCGCACGCGTGCGGAGATGCCGGCCAACGACCCGGAAATCGTCGCCGCCGAGGAAGAAGGGGTCAAAATCCATTACCTAGCTGCGCCGGTGAAGATCAATTCCGAGAACGGCGAACTACGGTCAATGGAGTGCATCGAGATGGAACTTGGGGAACCGGACGTTTCAGGGCGTCGTCGTCCTGTCACGAAGAAGGGTTCCGAGTTTGTATTGGAATGCGACTGGGTGATCTCGGCGATCGGACAAGACTCCGATCTCAGCGGTCTGAAGGGTGGCGACAGCGGTGATCCGGAGATAGAAATCAGCAAGTGGAATACGATCATGGCAGAAGAAGGAACGTTCAACACTAATCGTCCGGGTGTGTTTGCCGGAGGTGATGTGGTGACCGGACCCGCTGATGCCATCGACGCAATTGCCGCCGGACGTCTGGCTGCCTTTGCGATCATGCAATACATCGAGACCGGGCACTATCAGAAGTTACACCCTATCTTCGCCAGTCTGCGCGACAACCTCAAGAAGGTTACTTTAGAAGACCTCATGCACATCGAGAAATCAGCTCGCAACATCGTGAACGAATTGCCGGTTGCCGAGCGCATCCGGACTTTCCGGGAGGTTGAACTTCCCTATTCCGCAGAACAAGTAATTCTGGAAACCTGTCGTTGCGTCGAATGCGGTTGTGCGGTATCGCTGGCCTGTCAATTACAGGACTATTGCACCGAGTATGGCGCTGATCAAAAGCGTTTTGCCGGTGAGTTCAAACGTCATCCGGTCGATGCGTCACACCCGTACATCATTCTCGAACCAAATAAGTGTATCAATTGCGGCCGCTGTGTGCGCACCTGTGCCGATATTCTCGATGTCTCCGCGCTCGGTTTTGTCTACCGCGGATTCAAAACCATCGTCAAACCGGCGATGGAGAAGCACCTGCACGAGACCAATTGCGTTTCTTGCGGCAACTGCGTCGATGTTTGCCCGACTGGCGCGATTGTCAACAAGATGCCGTGGGGTCGTTCGGGGCCGTGGAAGATGGAAAAGGTCAAGAACGTCTGCAACTTCTGTTCGGTTGGCTGCAACATTGAAATCAACGCTCTTTCGCCCGACCTGTTCTATGTCACTGGCGCGTTTGCAGGTGAGCCGAATTTCGGCGAACTCTGCGTTAAAGGTCGTTATGGCTACCAGCAGTTGCTCAAATCGAGTCGTCTGAAAAAGCCTTACATCCGCAAGGAAGGACAACTGGTTCCCGCAACGTGGGATGAAGCTTGGCAGAAGATCAAGTCCGGGCTGGGCAATCTGCGCGCTGAAAATCCTGACGGGTCGATAATGGTCGCTGCTTCGCCGAAACTGACCGACGAGGAACTCTATCTCGCCGGCAAAATGGCGCGCGCGGTACTCAAGACGAACGCGATTGGCAGTTTCCATCAGGAACTAAGCGGCGCCGACCGACATGGACTCGATGCCGTGATCGGATCGACATCATCCACTTGCGGCACGAAAGATTTGGAGAACGCCGATCTGGTGCTGGTCGTCAACAGTGATCCGACGACAGAGAATCCTGTTCTTGGATGGCGATTGAAACGACTGATAAAAGCTGGCAAGAAGGCAATCGTCATCAGTTCGTCAGAGAACGGATTAACTCGCCATGCGTCGTTGTGGCTTGATGCTCGTCGCGGGACGGCTTCGACGCTGCTCAATGGCATCATCGCCGGAATAGTTCGCTCGGGAAGAGAGGATGCCAGTTATCTCAGCAGCCGCACGGTCAACTTCGATCGCTTCAAACGGGTCATAACGCAAATCAATCTCGATGAGACCTCGGTCGTAACCGGCGTTCATCCCGACAAAATTGAGCAAGCGGTAAACATGATCACAACCGCTGACCAGAAGGTTGTCGCAGTTTACAACCTCGACAGCCGCATTGATCGCAGCCCGAATGATCTCAAAGCGTTGACTTCGCTGCTGCTGGTGATTGGCAAGATCGGCGCGATTGGCAACGGATTGATCTTGTTGACCGATCAGTGCAACAGTCGTGGTATGGAGCTGGCTGGATTTGACCAGCATCTACTTCCCGGTGGCGGGACGGTTGATCCGGAAATGGTGGCAAAGTTGTCGCAAATCTGGAATGACGGTCTCGATTGCATCAAGCAGGGAGACAACGTGCCGACGATGCAGAAGCTGCGGGATGGTATGATCAAAGGCGCGATGATCTTCGGAGAAAATCCGGCGATTGATCCGGTCTGGGCAAAGAGGTTGGAACAGCTTGAGTTCCTGGTAGTAGCTGATATCTACCTGACAGAAACCGCAGAGCTTGCCGACGTCGTGTTGCCGCTCAATAGCTATGTCGAAGATGAAGGCACTATCACCAACTGGGAAGGTCGTCGTCAGACGCTTGTTCCACTCGGCAAGCCTGGCACGGGAATGACGAATCTGCAAATGCTGGCGAATATCTATAATATCGCCGGCGGCAACGGCCTGCATGACGAAGCCTTGTTTGAACAGGTCACGCGGGAGATGGAGCAGTTTGTACCGAAGCGCGAAAGCGAACTTGACAACATCGGCAGATTTGTCAGTCGCTTCCCAACCGTGGATGGCAAGGCGCATTTCGAGGTCTGCGGCACCGGTGTATCAATCACGGACGTTCGTGTCCCCGACGTATTAGTCCTCGACGAGCGCACCAACTCCCGACTGTCGCAGTTGTTCGGACAGTAAGTGGCCGTTGTCGCTGCTGCGCGACTATAGAGACACATAGATTAATTGCGTGGCGGATTCCCAAGTCCACCACGTTGCTGTTTGTGACCTCAAACAATAAATATCACCCTTCCACTCGAATTGTCTTAACAAAATCAACCAGTATTGCTACCTTTAGGTCTGAAAATACAATCCATTGTCTCACTCGTGCACCTGTGGGAGGTTTACATGGTTTGCAGAAAAAGCTTGGTGCTGACGATGCTTTCGTTGCTTCTGGTTTGTATCTTGACGGCAACGACAACCCCGACTTCATCCCCTACCATTCAGAAAATGAACCAGATGCCACTGTCATTCACCAAGAACATTGGGCAATGGGACGACCGCGTCTTGTTCCGCGCCAACGCCGGTGGGGCGACGATGTGGTTCACCAAAGAAGGTGTGACCTACCAATTCACCCGACGAATCGGCAACGACAACACACCCCTAAATCCCCTCTCAAGAGGGGATTTGCGCGCCGCCGGAGCGCCAAATACATCCGAGGGTATTCCCCTCTCGAGAGGGGACTCGCTTACATATATTGGCACTGATCCGAATGAACCTATTCCCCTCTTGAGAGGGGCCAGGGGTGTGTCTGACAAAGACTCCATCGAGCAGATGATTTTGACCGCCAAATTCATCGGCGCAAATGAGAATCCCGAAATCATCGCCGAAGGCCAGATGGAATACAAATGCAATTACTTCCTCGGCGATGATTCGACCGAATGGCGCACAGATGTGCCCAACTACGAAGGGATTACTCTCAAAGACATCTATCCGGGAATCGACCTCAAATACTCCGGCGGCAACGATGGTCTGGCGGCCTACGAGTTTGTAGTCGCGTCGGGGGCGGATATCGCGCAGATCAAGGTGGAATACAAAGGAGCCGAAGAGACTTCGATTGATGCCGATGGTAGAATGATCGTGCGAACCAAATGGGGCGACATGATCGCGTCACTAAAGACTCCTGCGACTGGCATCCGGACTGGTTCTTGTGCGTGGTGGACGTCCTCGTCCACCACGTCGCCACATAACTCGGCGCACGGGGACGTACGCCAAGCACGATAAGTGGTAGGATTTGAAACCGATCGTTCGACCTGGCTCACGACGGACTGTGCAAGTTAGCAGGCGTTGGGTACGCTCGCTGTCGGGCTGGTATACAGCACCTACCTCAGCGGGGGAAACCGTGATGATGAATACGGCATCGCGGTCGATGGGAGTGGCAATGCCTTCGTGACGGGCACGACTTTATCTTCCGATTTCCCAACTTTGAATCCCTATTCCTTGGCTGGCAGTGCTTGCCATCAGAGCCAGGGATAGTAATTCTCAAGCTCGAAGTGCGAGACGTGAATCCGGTAGCGGTCCCATTCTGTCAGCTTGTTGGCGATCAGACTGTTAAAAATGTGCTCACCGAGCGTTTCCCGCACTAAGTCCGATTTCTCGAAAGCTCGAATTGCATTCTCAAGTGAATCGGGGAGTGAGTCGATTTTGCGACGCTTGCGCTCAGAGGCGTTCATCTCGAAGATATTGTCTTCAACCGGCGGCGCCAACGGGTAGTTCTTCTCGATGCCTTCCAGTCCTGCTGCCAGCATTAGAGCAAACGCCAAGTAAGGGTTGCAGGCCGGATCAGGCGATCGCAGTTCGATTCGCGTGGCCTTTTCCTTGCCCGGGCGATACATCGGAATGCGGATCAGCGACGAACGATTGCGTTGTCCCCAGGAAATGTAGCAGGGGGCTTCATATCCCGGCACCAAACGCTTGTAAGAGTTGACCCACTGGTTGGTAACCAGAGTCAATTCCTTTACATGCTTCATCAATCCGGCGATATAGGCTTTGCCCGTATCCGAGAGATTATATTGGTCATCCTTTTGGAAAAACGCGTTGGCATCACCTTGAAATAGCGACTGGTGACAATGCATACCGGAACCGTTTTCGCCGAAGATCGGCTTGGGCATAAAAGTGGCGTAAATGCTATTCTCCAGCGCGACCTCTTTGACGATCAGACGGTAGATCATAGCAAAGTCCGCCATCTTGAGAGCCTTCTGATATTTGAGATCGATTTCGTGCTGCGACGGCGCCACTTCATGATGCGAACACTCGACCTGAACTCCTATGGATTCAAGCGCGACAACGGTTTTCTTGCGAACTCGGGCACCCAAATCGATGGTGCCGTAATCGAAATACCCAGCTCGATCTACGAATTCAGGGGTGCTTCCCTGACCATTCTGCTTGAAATAGAAGTACTCCAGCTCCGGGCCGACATAATAGGTATATCCCAGATCGGCGGCTTTCTTCAGCACTTTCTTGAGCACATTGCGGGGATCACCCTCGTACGGTTCGCCGTGAGGTGTGGTGATGTCACAGAACATCATCGCCACCCGTTCGCCGGCGATTTCCCATGGGAAAATGCGGAAAGTCTGCAGATCAGGTCGGGCGTTGAGGTCGGATTCCTCGATACGGACAAATCCTTCAATTGATGAGCCGTCAAATCCTTGTCCGTTCACCAGAACCTCGTCGAATTCCGATCTGGTTACCGACATGCCTTTCAATTGACCGAGAATATCGGTGAAGTACAGGCGAATGTACTTCACGCCTTCACGATCGATCAGCTCCCGAACTTGCTCTGCATTGTAGGTCATCTCACGTCTCCTCTTGCCTAAGAACTGGTTCCAGCTTTCCTGACGCCTTCATCCGTGACGTGCAATATATCAGCAACCGCGTATTCAACACCGGTAAATTTGATCGAAATTCGCCGGACGATGGGCCTCCTTGGTCGAATATGGAACAAGAGCGATGCCAGAGCACCTTCGAACGGCGCCGTCGATCAAAATGCCATTCCCAATCCGACGCGGATATTTCTTCCCGGACCGAGATTCAGAGGGTTCTGGGCGAGATCGCTGCCTTCGAGCACATAGCTCGCACCGGGTGTTTTGCCGGTCGTATTGTACCTGCCGGTAGTCTCATAAATCCTCCCGACGTTTTTCGTGTTGAACAGATTGTTTACCCAGAGATCAACCGTGTAGCTCAGCCCCAGAAAAGGAAAACGTTTGTACATCCGGACGTCGACATTTGAGTTAACAGGATAGCGCATCGAGTTGGTCTGCGGAGATTCGCCCGGCATCAGCCGCAATCCGGGGTAATCCCTGTCAGGTGTGAACGGCAATCCGGAGTTGAACTGCCAGATCAGGTTGGCGCCCCAGTCCTTCGGCAGTTTAAGTCCGAACAGCCTTGGATGAACGTCCTCAGGCACGCTTAGGTCGAGATTCACCGTCAACTGGTGGCGCACATCCCAGTCCAGCGGCGTCTCCTGAATCGGAATGGCACGTGCATAGAAATCGTCGAAATAGTTCGAGTTTTCGCTTGAACTTTTCCCGTACGCAAAAGCGTAGGCATAGCTCGCATACCCGGAGATGAAGTCACCGTATTGCTTATCCAGCTTGATCTCAAATCCCCGCGCGCGGGCATAATCAGAATTCTGGTAGACATTGCGCGCAGTAGAGCCACCCCCTTCGCGCACCGAATTGATAATGCCATAGATGTCCTTGTAGTAGCTGGACAAATCGAGCACATAGCTATTCGAGAGCTTGTAGGTGACTCCAAATGCGTATTGAACGGTCTTTTCGAAGTCTAGGTTCTCATTGCCGATGATGCCGAAGGCGCTGGACGCCTGCGTGGCGCGGCGGTACATCATATTCAGTTCCGGGAGTTGACTGTAATGGCCGTAGTTGAAATAGACTTTGGCCACGGTCGAAATCGGATAGCTGAAGCCGACTCGTGGGCTAAAACGATTCTGTGAACCGATCACTGACTTGCCCGTCCCCTGATCGGCAACCAGCTTATTCTTGACATCGCCGGATTGGATAAAGAAATCATACCGTATTCCGATATTGCCGATCATCGCGCCAAATTCCATTTTGTCTTGCACGAAAAACGCTCCCGAAACCGGTCGCCGCGTATAGAAGTCGCGGAAGATGCCACGATCCGGCCAGGCGCCACCATCAGGTACGCCGTCATAGGAGTAATTCGGGTAGCGCAAGTCGGCCATCTTCAGCGTGTGAAGGTCAAGCGCAAAACCTGATTTGACATCATGCGCATTTTTGCCGAACATGCGGTTGATTTTGACATCAATGGTAGTGCGACTCGCCGAGCGATCCTGATAAAAGGCCCACTGTTGATGTCCTCGATCGTAGAAACCGTCCTTGGCGTCCCATTTGCCGTTGCCGTTGAGGTCGATGAAAGGTTCGCCGTAGTCATAACGTCCGTTGGGCGCATCATAAAGGCCGTTGCCGTTGAGATCTTTGAACGGCAGGCCGGGAGACCACGGGTCCTCGGGGCTGTCATATTTCGAGTTATGGTTCAGGTCCATGTTGCGGGCGGCCTGGGAAGAGAAAATGAAGATGTCAATACCCTGGTCGTAGACGCCGTTCAAATTGACGTCAACAAAGGGTTCGCCAAGCTTGGCATCGCCGTCCACATAGGGCTCCGGTTGGTCAATATTGACGGCCGGCCCACGCTGGGGGTCGTAGAGTCCGTTGCCGTTGGTATCTCTCAGCAAGTAGTCGCCATCGTTCCATTTGCCATCGCCGTTCAGATCGACAAACGCCTCCGATTCGTAGAAGTCTACAATGCCATTGCCGTTCCAATCAGTCAGAATCGAATCGACCAGTGCCGAGGAATTGTGTTGCCCCTGATAGCGCGCGTCCACGCCGCGCCATTCCGGGTCGTTTGACGGAGCCGATAGAATCGGCGCCCCCGGCTGCCTAACGTAGCTATCGCCGAATGTGTAGTACGGATGCCCCGTGTAGATGGATGTATCTCCGTTGGCATTTATAAACGGTTCCGGCAAGTCATAGCGGCCGTTGCCATTGCGATCGTAGAAGGACTCGTACTGCTCGGCCGGCAGGAACTGATCGGGCGTGAGTCCCAGGCCGGGATGATCGGGATCGCCGGGTTGCTCACGATAGTCGCTGTTGAGGCGGGAGAGAATTATCTCATAGTACGCATTTGCATTCAACTGGTGCGTCCAGCGCAGCGAATACATCGCTGCCTGCTGATGGATTACCGGAGCAGTCGCCGGTGTGTAGCGGTAGTCCCACTGAAATTGGGTGTAATCATCCCATGATCCCCTGTAGTTCAGGGCAAGCTTGATACCTTTGCCCCCCTGCCAGTTCAGTTTAGCGCTGGCTTCATAGGCATTCTTCATCCGGTCGGCCAGATTGAACAACCCCAGCACCGACCGCTGCCTGAAATCACGCCGGGTAGCTTCGTTGAAATACTGCTTGTAGTTGGCATATCCGTCCGACTTATCGATGGCGCCGGAAACCGCGTACTTCACGTCCTTTAGGCCTCTGAGGCCGAGTAGCGGCAGCAACCGTGGACTGAAGAGAGGGTCGGGGCCGGATAGACTGAATTCCGCTCGATCGAAATTGAATGAGTTCTTGTTCAGTATTTTCGTCCGAAAGCTGTCGGTGAAATAGGCGAGTCGACCAGTGGTCGAATCGGCCGGTTGTTTGGTTGTAATCTGTACAAAGCCTGAAATGGCGTTTCCCTGTTCGGCAGGTGCGCCGCCTTTAGTGATTTGAACCTCAGAAATATCACGAGTAGCGATGTTCATGACGACGTCTCTTATCCCGCGGCCGCCAAGTACGTCGATAGCCGGAACGTCATCGATGCTCATTCCGGTTTCGCGGCTGCGTCCCCCCCACAGGTGCATTCCGTCCGTGCGTTTGACAACTCCCGCCGTCTTACTGAGTACCTCACTGATGTCGTTGGCGGGGAGTCTTGCGATCTTTCTCTCTTCGATGAAGTCGCCGTTGCCGACACTCCCGACATTCAGAGGATCGCCGGGAGCCGTGACGCACACTCCTTGAACCACCAACACCGAATCATCCAGCTCGAAGTTGCGAGTGGTCGAATAACCACCTCGAATTTCGACCTTTCTTACGGTCATAGCATGTTTGCCAACCATGCGGGCTGTCACCGAGTAGATACCCGGTGAAATGTCCATAAACAGATATTCCCCATCGGAATTGGTCAGTTTGCCGATGCTGGTGCCGTCGATCTGTATCACTGCCGATGGCAGAGGTTCTTTGGTGTGTTTGTCAGTGACCCTGCCCTTTAGCTTGCCGGTCGAGGATGCCTCGATTTGGGCTGTCGTTAACAGCAGCAAGATGCAGACACAAGTCCGTGTAAGTGCCATTGCGATTCGCATGGAAATATCCTCCTTTCCGCCTGAATAGCGGAGACCTGGTCCCGCCCGATTCGCCCGAGAATCAAGGCAGGACCCGTTTGTTCCTTCCGGGTACAAGGTTCGCAGTCGTGCATAAGGAGTACATGTCGGGGAGGTTTTTATTCCCATGACGCGTTCTCTTTTTTGACGTTCTTGGGATCCAAACGTCAGTGGATTGGGGAAAGGGATGGTTATATTGTGTGCTGGCCATGTCAGGGCAACTCGATCATTATCTTCAGGAGGTGACTCATGAAGATTATCAAGACTCTAATGATCATGACAGCGCTCTTGATTGCAGCGCTCTGTCTGGTAAAGTGTTCCGATAGCGGAACCGACTCGGACGGTCAGAAAAATTTCGAAGTGCGCGAATGGGGCGTACTGATTGGCTGTCCTGCGGATTCATCGTACTTCCTTACTTCACGACCTGAAGTGAGTCAGTTGGTAAAACTGCCGGTGATCTACGTTCACTCTCGCAACAAAACCCCTTTCACTGCCAGAGCGACATTTGCGACCGGTGGACCATCGGACACCTATCCTCCCGCCGATATGGGTCAGCACACCGTCGAGTGGAGAAACGTTACATTTGGTAACAGCTCTGTGCTCAACAAACCTCTCTCCGGTCATGATTACGAACCGTTGGAGCACATAATTCCGGCGCTGAACAATGTTGACGCCGATATTCTTGAATACAACGGCTGGCTTTCGCGTTTTCTGTTCTATGAAGGCGCCGTGCAGTTCCGGAATCGAGTTGCGGCATCGTATGATCTCGACAGTCTGACGGCGCATGTGACAAATCAGGGCAATTTCACTGTTTACAATGTTAATCTCGTCGTCAGGCTGCGAAATGAGTACGGTCCGCTGCCGCGCGCCTATTTCGCGCATTGGGATCGGCTCGATCCCCACCAGACAGCTGATGCACTGTTGGGCGAAGAACCTGTATCCAGTTATCTGGCCGACATGAAAGCACAGGGATTCTCTCAGAGAGAAGCTGAATCTTTCGCGGGACTGTGGGAACCAACGTTCTACATAACTAGTACAGGGAATGCAATTTCGAATCTGATCTACCGCCTGCCACAAGCGGAATACGAGAAACTGATAAGCCTGTCAGTCACACCAACGCCGGAAGCACTTATCCGCACTCTGTATGTTCTCATTCATCTTGAGACCTACGACGGTGAACCGCAAGTCTTTGATCAGTTGCTTGGTTGCTGGGAGTGGGTGCGCAGTGTCGGCGGCATTGCCGGGAATACGATCACGCCGGAGTCAGCGGGATACAGGAAGACAACGTGTTTCCGGCGGGATTCAACTTGTCAGGAGTATCGCAATGACACGTTGTATCTGTCAACCCGATTCCACCTATATCAGAAAGCCATAGATGAAGTCGTTGTAAATGTGTTGCAGTTTCATGAATGGGAGCCAACACAGATCGTGACCGTCACTGACTCAACACTTGACCTGATGGACGAGTGCATTGATTGCTACCTGCATAGCTATCGCCGTCTGCCGACAAGGTAGTTGTAATTGTAGGTCAGGCCTTCTTGAGGCCTGACAAACTTCGTCCAGTCCCGAGCGTTTTGGTATCACCATGCAAAAGAGGCAAACGAGTGGTAGGGGCGCAGCATGCTGCGCCCGCGGGCACTACGAGTCTCAAGATCAATAGACGTTTCCGCGGGGAGGCACTTGTGCGCGGAAGTTCAGTAGTTCAAACCTACTCGGGGCTTGACACGACCTGTCAGGCCTCAAGAAGGCCTGACCTACTAATAGAACGGATTGGCGCCTGATGTGTGGTCAGTGACATCGACCACTTCGGCGACCTCTGGAACACGGTCTAATATCGCCCGCTCGATTCCATGCTTGAGCGTAATACTCGCGGCGCCGCACCCTTGGCATCCGCCGGCCAGTCGTACGTAAACCGAGGAGTTCTTGACTTCCACCAGTTCCGCGAATCCACCATGAGCGGAAAGCGCCGGATTGATCTCCATCTCGAATAGTTGTTTGATTTCCTGATGAATTTGCTCATCTGAAAGAGTCGGCTTCTTCAGATCTGTAGCCATCAATGGTTTCCCCGATTTGAATGCCTCCCGAACAACTTCGCCTATCTGCTTGCCAAGCACCCCCCACGATTCCGGCGAGGATTTGGCGATAGTCAGGCTGGAGCCGGTTACGAAGATTTCGCGGACACTACCTGTGGCAAAAAGCGCCTCCAGCAGTGGTGACCCCTTTGCCATTTCAGCGTTCTTGCAGTTAAACGATCCGCTTGGCAACACCGGCCGGTCGACGGTGAAAATGCAGACCTCCGGGTTGAGTAGCGGTTGCGCCGTGATCTTGATCTCCTGCTCGTTCATTACTCTCCTCCTGACTTGTTAAACAGAGAAAGACCCCTTATGGTTTCCACTGCGGCAGCTTTCGCATTCGCACATCTCGCGAAGGTAGGTGAACGCAAACAGCCCCGTGGAATGACCCTCCGAGAATTTGAGCCCTAAAGCATAACGCCCCACATTATCGAACGCTTCGATCTTTATACCCAACGGCACGCGGTTTGGATCGACGGTCCGCTTGCCTGAGTCCTCATCAACACACTGCGCACAGGGGCACTTGATACGCAGCGAATAGGCCTTGTGTACTCCCTGATGACCGTCCGGCCAGAGTATCGACAGGTCGCCGTTGGCCAAAATCTCGACTTGTTGCGGTTCAATAGCGCTGGTTCGGCTATGCTCCGCTGCCGCATATTGCTGTAGCTTCCGGGCAATACTGACAACCGCCTGCGCTGCCGGTGAATTGCTGCCGCTTTCCATTATCGGTTTGCCGTTGTCACTACTCATAACGATTTCCGGGTCAAGCGGTATCGCCCCCAGAAACGGCACACCAAACTCCAACGCCATCTTGCGACCACCACCGACGCGGAAGATTTCCGAGGTCTTGCCGCAGTACTTGCAGACGAATCCGCTCATATTTTCGACGATTCCGAGAATCGGCACGTTAACCTGCTGAAACATCTTGAGTCCCTTACGAGCGACACTCAGTGCCACATCCTGCGGGGTCGTGATAATCACCGCGCCGGTCAGAGAGGCCTGCTGCGCCAGAGTCAATTGCACGTCACCGGTGCCGGGCGGCAGATCGATCAGCAAATAGTCCAACTCGCCCCAGTCAACATTGTCAATAAACTGCTGGATGATCTTCATCGCCATCGGTGCACGCCAGACCACCGGACTGTCGTCAGAAAGCAACAGCCCCATCGACATAAAAGTGATGCCGTGGCGCGTCAGAGGTTTTAGGAAATTGTCGCCGATCTCCGGTTGTTCGTTCTTCGCCCCAAGCATTCCCGGCTGACTGGGGCCATAAATGTCGGCATCCATCAGACCGACTTTGGCCCCCTCGCGTTTGAGCGCCATCGCCAGATTGACCGAGAGAGTGGACTTGCCGACTCCACCTTTGCCGGAAGCGATGGCTATGATATTTGTGATCTTGGCCAATCCCGGACGGACAAACTGGTCGTGGGTCTTTTTCTGTGGGCTGTGACTATCTGCTATTGCCATAATTCCATTCCTCTCCCAAATATAATTATACGAGGCCTGTTGTGCCAAACAGTAATTCGATTCTGGGGTGGTTGTTTCTGAAATGGAGAATGGGGCTCACGGCGCATGATAGGCACAAAGACAACAGCGCCGTCAGGAAGGATACCTGACGGCGTTCTTGTAGGGGCGACCCTCGCGCCCTTTCTATTTGTTCGATGCAAGTGAATTCGTCTTACATGGACCTGTTTACCAAGGCACAGAATTCGTTCACGTAGCGAACGGATCTGCTCACTGCGGCCGTCCAGAAGTCATCTTTGGTGAGATTGACTTTCAGGTGCTTCTTCGCAACTTCCTCAGTCGTCATGCTGCCGGTGTCCTGCAGCAGTGCCCGGTACTTCGGCGCAAACGCTTTGCCTTCGTGTGACGCACGCTCATACACACCCCCCGCAAAGAGATAGCCGAAAGTATACGGAAAGTTGTAGAACGGCGCTTCGGTATAGAAGAAGTGCAGCTTGGACGCCCAGAACAATCGGTGATGCCCTTCAATCGGATCAAGAATGCCGGCGAAAGCTTCCTTTTGAGCGATCATCATCAATTCATCCAGACGGGCTCGGCCAACCGCGCCTTTCTGACGCTCGGCGTAGAAGGACCGGTCAAATAGAAAGCGCGCATAGATGTTGCAAAACAGGATAAAGGGTTGCTGTAGGATTTGGTCAAGCAGCATTAATTTCTGCTGGGGATCAGTCACTTCTTTGAGAGCCGCATCAGTAACCCGCAATTCGTTAAAAATCGAAGCCGTTTCCGCCAGTCCCATCGGATACTCCGTCGCCAGATACGGAGTATCTTTCAACACCCATTGGTGATAGGCATGTCCCAACTCGTGCGCCAGCGTCGTCATGCTCCCGAAATCGTCGGCATAGGTCATGAAAATGCGGCTTTGCTTGAGCAGGCTCAAACCCGTGCAATAACCGCCATCGGCCTTGCCGGGACGGTCTTCCCCTTCGATCCAGCGTTTGTCCAATGCCATTCGTGAGAACTCGGCCATCTCATCTGAGAAGGAGGCAAGATGTTTGACCACAAAGTCACCGGCCTCTTCAAAGCTGAGTCGGGCCTCAAACTTTCCCACCGGCGCAAATTGGTCGTACCAGCAGAACTTGTCTATCCCGATCAGTTTCTTCTTAGCTTCGATGTATTTCTTCATCGCCGGCAGCGTTGTGGCGACCGCTTTCCACATGGCATTCAGCGTTTTTTCCTGAAGCCGATTCATCCGCAGTGGTTCGTGCAAAGGAGATTTCCAGTTGCGATTCTTGTAGAGCGACAGTCTGAACCCGCCCTGATAATTAAGTGCGGATGCCGCCAGAATCCCCCGGCTGTTCCACGCCTCCTCCAACTTGACGAAAGCCCGTTGACGAATTGAGCGGTCGGGGCTGTTGAATTTGTTCTGCAATTGGCCGACCGACAGTTTTTCAACCTTGCCTGCTTCTTCAAAATCAACACTGATCTCGCCGGAAATCTTGTCATACAGTCGTGCCCAGGCGTGGTAGCCGTTTACCGATAATTCCAACGCCAACGCCTCCAACTCCGGCGCCATTTTCTCTTTAGCAAGGACGCGCATTTCGCTAAGCGGGAACTTGATCCGGACGATCTTGGGATTGGCCATCAGCTTGTCCCATTGCTTGTCGCTTTGCTTGGCAAAGAGCGCCTCCAGGCCGTTGCGTAGAGTGGACCAGTCGGCGATCATCATATCGACCTCGCCAAAGATCGCATGGCCGAGTTCATCGCTGACCTTCTCCGAGATACAGCAAAGCCCGAAGGAACGTGCCAGACCGAGATGCTCTCCCAATCGCTGGAATTCGAGAATGAACTTGATCCACTGAGCTTCAGACGTTGGGGCAAGCTTCGTCGGAAGTTTAGCAAACGCCTTCTTTGCCTTGTCGAGATCGACGCGGACCTTGTCGCGGAAAATCTTGTATTCTTTCGAGCCGCTACCGCCGGGAAAAATTGATTCCAGATCCCAGCGAGGTGCGGGTTTCACTGTCGTTGCGGAAATAGTGTTGGTATCCATAGTATCCTTTCCTAAGTCAATAGAAAGCTCGGCTGCCTTGTACACCGGGAGGCAATCGGATGCGGATTATAAGCAATTTTGGGAAGACGATCAAGCGGGGAGGAGATGTGCCGGTCGCGACCAAAGTCGCTCCTACACTCGACCAGCAGGGGAGCGGGGCGAAATGCGTTATCCAAGCGTAGGGGCGCAGCATGCTGCGCCCGCGGGCACGTGTAACGTGCCCCTACGAATCTCAAAATCGAAGAATTTCGGCCGGCAAACATCAACGTGGGTACTTTCCAAACAGCTTGAGCAGAAGACCGTGGAAACGATGAAACGATTCGGCCTCGGGCAAAAACATCAACGGGCAGAAGCCGCTGATCACACTCACTTTGTGTTCCTTGCAGAACGACAACGTGTTGGAACTGTGCATATCATGGCGCAGCTTGCGACGGAACCAGACCTTCTTGACGCCCGCATCGGAGCAGTCTTGCATCATGTCGTCCGTGGTCTTGGGCGGTATCAGGAAGAGCGCTGCCTGCACGGGCGGCTTGATGTCAGCCAGCCGTCCTACGCACGGTTTGCAGTCAATCTCGTTCGCCAGAGGATTGACCGGAACAACATCATATCCCCGTTTGACAAACTCGCCAAAGACGATCCGGGTGTAGTCCTTGGCGTCGCGTGAAACGCCGACAATCGCCAGTCGTTTCTCGGCAAGGAAGTCTTGGATCTGTTGTAACTCGGTCATTGGTCTCCCGGAGAATGCCACATTGCATGGCGTTGTTATGTAACCAATTTGGCTACAACCGGCCCGCAACGCAACGGATTTGAATATACTACGACCGATTATGTCCGCGATCTAGTACTCCTTCAAATCTTCTTCGCCCCGCAAGTACCGCATGCCCGCTGCCGCAAGGGCCTCCATCTCGAATTCACCACCGACGGTGATCACCTTGCCGAGGAAGGCGATATAGTGATGAATCTCGCCGACCAGAATCTCGGATTTCGCCATGCCGCCGGTCAGGACGATGGCTTCGTATTGTCCGCGCAGGACGACCGCTGCGATGCCGATTTCTTTGGCGATCTGATAGGCCATAGCATTGAAATAGAGTTGCGCCTGCACGTCGCCGCCGAGAATCCGTTTTTCCACCGTGCGCAGATCGGCCTCCCCGATATAAGCGAGCAATCCGGATTTGCGCGAGAGTTTGTCGGTCATTTCTTTCTCGGTGTATTTGCCCGAGTAGCAAAGTTTGACTAGTCCGCCGATCGGCAGGGCGCCCGCGCGGTCAGGAGAAAATGGTCCCATGCCTAATAGCGCATCGTTGACATCCACAATTTTGCCACCCTGCAACGCCGCTACGGAAACACCACCCCCCATATGCACGGCGACGTAATTGACTTCCTCAAGCTTCCTGCCCAGCTTTTCGGCTTCCCTGCGGCATACTTCCTTGATATTTAGCGCATGCGCCCGACACTTGCGCGGGATTTCCGGAACACCCGATATGCGAGCGATTTCGGTGAAGTTGTCGGTCGTGATCGGGTCGGAGATCAGGCAGGGCACATCGTAGCGCTTGCCAAGATGATCGGCGATGATAGCGCCAAGATTGGAAGCGTGATTGGAGTATTTCATCGTGCGCAGGTCGGACAGCATGACATCGGTGATCTTGTACGAACCCCCTTCCAGTGGCCGTAGCGGCGCACCTCTGCCGATGACCGCTTTGATCTGTGTTGCGTCAATCGAGAGCGAGTTGATCCAACTGTCGATTCCCAATATGCGGAATTCGAACTGGTCGGCGACATTTTCGAATTTGGCCAATTCGGCGGCGTCGTGGCGGATGGTGTCTTCGGCAGTCTTTTTGTCGCCATCAAAGAGCGCCATCTTGGTTGAAGTTGAGCCGGGATTGATGATAACTAGATAGTCTGGCATATTTCTGCTCCCGCGGCGCACCCTTCGACCGTTCGGCCGTTCGACAAACTCACGGCTCACGGCTCAGGACGTTCGCCGCGCACTTAGTATTTGAACTCGTAAGGGCACGTTGTACGTGCCCGCGGGCGCAGCATGCTGCGCCCCTACGATCTATATGCTTCCCTCATGACGCAATGCTTGAGTTCATACTCTCCGGTTGTTTTCAGAGTAGCGACGCTCACTTGAGACAGCGCAGAGCAGTCTCAAGTACTGGATCACGCCCCGATCTGATGTCGGCGACAGTCGGTCGCCCAACGATATCGGGGCGAATACCTACACCGACATATTCCCTGCCATCGGCAAAAACTGTGCGGTTCGTACAAACCTGTCCGACGATTCCACCCGGCAATGAAAACCAGATAGGTTGGCCGGTGGATCCAGCGGTCGGTTCGCCGATCGTCTTGCCACGATTCAGACTCGCAAACGCTGCCACGAAATCCTCAGCAGCGGATGCTGTCGCCGGGCCAATGAGAACTACGACGGGTTTCTTGAATTGCTTCTTCTCGTTAGCCGATTGACTCCAGTGGGTCGTTTCCCATTTCGTTCCCAGACCTTGTGATCGCCGCCACGGCATGTACTCCGGCAACTTCACTGTGACCGTAGTGAAAGCCGTATCAACAAGATAACTAAGAATAGTGAACGCCGGGTCACTGTTTCCGCCGCTATTTTCTCTCAGGTCAATGATCAATCCGCGTGCATTGTTGATCTGGTCGAAAAGGGAGTCAAATACCGAGACAATGCTGTTATCCCCAAAAGAGCGCAGCTCCAGGTAGGCAACTCGATCCTTGAGCATCTGAAACTTCGCCGCCGGAGCAGGAAGAAACGAACGCCAACGACGAGTCAGCTCGACGTCGAATTGCTTCGCCTTACCATCTTTCAAGGTCATCTTCACGGGAGTGCTCTTGGCGCCGCAAAGAAGGTAGTAGGAATACACAAGTTGTTGACGCCCCTGTTCTGTTGATGCTCCGGTGTATGGCTCCACCTGGCTTTCGGCATAGGTCTTGACGGGCATTCCGTCAACGGCAACAACCTCCAATCCCGGCTTCAGCCCCATCTTCGACAACTCTTTGTCAACAACATTCGTGATCACAACTCTGTCTTCGACCAGTCGCGTATCTATCGCGGGACGATCGTAAATCTCGTCAAGCAGGTCATTGGGAGCTTCGACACGGGTATGGCCGTCTTTCAACTCAGCGCTGAAGCGCTGTAGAACCCTGAAGTATTCCATCGTGTTCCGGGTTTGTCGGATTTGCGGCAGATAGGCAAAATATACGGAATCCCAGTTCAGATCGGGCAGTTTGTCAAAATAGACAAAGTTATACTTGCACTCCGACCAAAACCTGGACAACCCCGCCAGCTTCTCGTCGTCACTGATGTTTTCTTGGTAAGGTGTTCCGAAAAAGGGATTGTCCCAGAAAGTTCCAAGGGGCTTAAGTCGACTCAGGAGTTTCTGAAATCGTACATCGCCACGTATAAAGTCAAGATCGCTGTCCTTGACGACGTTGTCGTAGTAGGCTAAGCCGGCATCAACACTCTCGCCAAAGTATCTTATTGCATCATCGGCTTGATGGAGCAGCGAGTGGGCACAGGCGAGGCCATAGACGATATTGACCCATGTCATTCCTGTATGATCCAAACCCGGATTGTGATAGAGCTCATCAAGCAGTCCGAGCGCTTTCTGGATGTCGTTTTGCTGCCAGGCTTCAGTCACGCCGGCCATATTTGTTTCCACAAGTTGTTCCAGCTTCAACTTTGAGGTGTCCTGCTGAGAGACGGCGGGCACTGAGAGAAACAGGAGGATTACAGGCAGAAGAGCCAGCGTAGAAAAGCGGACAGAGCGCTGAAAACCTACATTGTCGCTATGTATGAATTGTCTCATAACCAATATCCCTTCCACGCTGCAACGCTGTGAGGTTGATATCCACCAGCTTCGGTTTCACCAACGACTTGATCGTCTCTACCCAGAGATTGGGATCAAACGGCAGGTAGTTAGACAGCACGCCGATCAAGATAGTGTTCACCAATCGTGGATTACCCAACTCAGCCGCAATTTTGTCGGCATCGACCGCTATCACTTTGGCGAGCTTCTTTTTGATCTCGGCAACGGCGTCATCAGGATAGGTGAACTCTTTCGACGATGTCACAATTGCAGGCACCAGTGAACTGCGCGAGATAATGGCAATGCCGTCCTTGCGCATCCAATTGATCGCGCGCAAGCCCTCGGCTTGCTCGAATGCCATCAGGAAGTCAGTTTCGCCTTCCTGGATCAACGGTGAGTAGACTTTTCTGCCGATGCGAACGTGCGAAGTCACCACCCCACCGCGCTGTGACATGCCGTGAACTTCGGATTTTTTGATATCCATTCCCGAACGCATCGCGACATCAGAGATGATTTCCGACGCCAGCAACACGCCCTGGCCGCCGACACCAACGATCAGAATATTATATACTTTATCAGTCATCGTAAACCTCCTAAGCCGCCACGAACTTGCTTTTCAAGACAATCGCTTCCGTTGGACAAATCTGCGCGCATAGCATACAGCCGGTGCACATGGTCTCATCGATTACCGCCTTGGGATGTCCGCGCTCGTTAGTCTCGGGGGACGCCGCAATCGCGGGACAGGAAATGCGGAAACAGGCGGAACAAGCGTTGCAGAGCTCCAGATCGACAACATAGGGTTCATCCATAATGCGCTTGGGCATCAGCACGCAAGGTCGGCGTGTGACAATCACCGACGGGCCGGGATTCTTGGTCTCTTCCTCGATTGCCTTGAGAGTGGCCTCATAATCGTAAGGATCAACACTGCGGCAATTCTTGACACCAAGCGCTTTGACTAGCGTCTCGATATCGGCTCGCGTTGTCGGCGCGCCCATCAGCGTGTGACCGGTTCCGGGATGTTCCTGTCCACCGGTCATTGCCGTGGCGCCGTTGTCGAGAATCATCACCGTAACATTACTTTGGTTATATACCGCATCCAGCAATCCCGTGATGCCTGAATGGAAGAATGTGGAATCACCGATCACAGCGACAGTCCCTTTGGCCGAGCCGTTGACTTTCTCGATACCGATGGCGTTGCCGATCGAGGCGCCCATACAGATACAAGTGTCCAATGCATTGAGTGGTTTCAACATTCCCAGCGTATAGCAGCCGATATCACCGGTAACCGCAACACCGAGCTTACGCAACGCCATAAATGCGCCGCGATGCGGACAGCCGGGACAAAGTACGGGTGGGCGCGGGAACAATTTTTCAGCCTCGATTCCGGGATGGACAACGCTTTCGATCAATCCGGCGTCATATAAACCTTGCGCCACACGAGTCGGGTTCAACTCACCGAGATTGCCGAAGTACTTTTTGCCTTCAACGCGGATGCCTGCAATTTTGAGTTGCTCTTCATAGAACGGTTCAAGCTCCTCGACGACCAGCACGATGTTATGCGCGGCGACGAATTTCCTGATCCTCTCAAGCGGTAGTGGAAATCCGAAACCGATCTTAAAATAGTCAAAATCCGGCGCTATTTCTTTGGCATGCTGATATGCCACACCACCGGCAATGATGCCGACCGGTGATCCGTTGCTTTCTATGCGATTCCACTCGGTTGCTTCCGAGAATTTCTGGAGATCCATTAGTCGTTGGGAGAGTACTTGATGACGTACTTTGGCATTCGCGGGCACCATCACGTACTTGGCGGGGTCCTTGATAAACTTCCGCTCCGGCACATCCACCGGCTCTCCGAGTTCCACAATAGCCTTCGTATGCGAGATACGGGTCGTCATCCGCAGCATGACCGGCGTGTCAAAACGCTCCGAGACCTCGTATCCCGCGAGCAACATGTCCTTTGATTCCTGGCTGTCGGCTGGTTCAAAAAAGGGGATATTCGCAAAGCGCGCGAAAATGCGGTTGTCCTGCTCATTCTGCGAGGAGTGCATCTCCGGATCATCGGCGCTGACCACAACGAAACCGGCGTTGACGCCGGTATAGGCAAAGGTCATCAGCGGGTCAGCAGCAACATTCAGACCAACATGCTTCATCGTAACCAGCGCACGGCCCCCTCCCAAAGAAGCTCCGATGCCAACCTCGAAGGCGACTTTTTCGTTTGGCGACCACTGCGCGTAAACAGAACGGTGGCGCTCCGCAATCGTCTCTAAAATTTCGGTCGAAGGCGTGCCGGGATACGCTACCGCCAACTTGACTCCGGCTTCGACCGCTCCGCGAGCCACCGCCTCGTTCCCGGAAAGAAGCTCTTTCATAATTGTCTCACACTATGGATGTAACGAAATTGCATTCAAACACTTAAAACAAACAGACCACCTTGCCCGCCGCCCGATTTAGAAGCCGCGAGTCTCTGTGAATCAATTTACAAAAATAGCGCATTAACGGGACAGCGGCAACCGCTTTTTGCGGACGTCATGTTGGAGCGAATCGGTCGCTTTAGTGTCCTTGTTGCCAGAAGCAAACAGACATATCCTGCGAGCCAATTCTTCGACACTCGATTCTGTTGGCAAATGCTCTCGGGAAGCGTTACATTATTAACACGTTCCCGTGTGGCGACGACCTTGACGGCCAGCGCTGCATGGGGCGACTGAGGCCGATGGTCAAGTCCGGAAGACAGATACGCACGGAAATATCACACTGCAATCAGGCGAGAGATTGAGATGAGAAGTCGGAGAGTTTTCAAATCGCTGAAGGGCGCAGGAGTTACGGAACCGGAAACCGGCGCCAAGAAGGTCAGACAACGGTCGGAGATTGATGATCGCTACAAATGGCGACTCGATCACATGTATGAATCCGACGATCAGTGGCGTGTCGATCAAACCAAGGTCAAGGAGATGATCGGCACAATTCCTTCGTTTCAGGGCAAACTCGCGGAGTCGGGGGAAACGCTTTTCAATTGCCTCGACCATCGCGACCAAACTTCGATTCTCTTCTACAAGCTCTATGTCTATGCCCATCTCAAACTCGATGAGGACAATCGCGCCAGCCATTATCAGGCGATGAGTGACGAAATCGCCGCTCTAGCAACCAAGTTTGGTGAGGCTGGGTCGTTTATCACGCCGGAGATTATCGCCGTCTCGGATGACCTTCTTTCGAAAATGAAAACGGATTTTCCGCGTCTGACTCTGTACGATCACCATTTGGACGAGATGCGCCGCTTGCGGGCGCACATTCTCTCTCCTAACGAAGAAAAGCTGCTGGCGTTGGCGGGAAATGTAACACGCGGACCGTCGCAAATTTTTCGCATGATCGATGACGCCGATATTAAGTATGGCGACATCGCTGACGAAAACGGTGACAAGGTCACATTAACTAAACAGCGTTACTCCGATTTTCTCGAATCCAAGGACCGCCGCGTTCGTAAAGAGGCGATGGAAACGTTCAGTGGCGCCTATAAGACTTACCTCAACACTCTCGGCGCCACGCTGTCGACTTCAATCTATAAGGACCTGTATGTCTCGCGAGCACGCAAGTATTCCACCTGCCTGGAGGCTTCGCTGGATGCCGACAATATCCCGCAGGCAACTTACAGGAATCTGGTCGATACCGTGGATGCACATCTCGGAGTGCTGCACCGTTACGCCGCTTTGCGCAAACGCATTCTCGCCGTGGACGAACTACGCCCCTACGATCTGTATGTTCCGCTCGTACCGGATGCCAAGATGAAAATCACGTATGATGAAGCGACAAAACTGATTGGCGACGGACTTCAGCCGCTCGGCAGAGAGTATGTCGAGAATCTTCTCAAGGCGGTTGAGTCGGGTTGGATTGATGTTTATGAAAGCGAGGGCAAAGGCTCGGGCGCCTATTCCTGGAGTACATACGCCGCGCATCCGTATGTTCTGATGAACTATAATGATACGCTAGACAACATGTTCACGCTGTCCCACGAGTTGGGACACGCCATGCACTCGTACTATTCCAAAATAGGGCAGCCCTACATCTACTCCGGACTTTCGATCTTTACTGCCGAGGTGGCTTCGACGACCAACGAAGAGCTGTTGATGCACTTCATGCTTGAACGCGCCAAAGACAAGGATCAGCGCGCCTACCTGCTTAGCTATTATCTTCAGCAGATAGTGGGAACGTTCTTTACGCAGGTGTTGTTTTCCCAGTTTGAAGATCAGGTTCACCGCGAGGTCGAGGAGGGCAGACCGCTTTCTTCAGATGTGTTCCGCCAGATTTATCGCAGAATCTATCAGAAATTCTGGGGTCCGGAGTTGGTGCTCGATGAATACTCCGACATCAATTGCCTGCGCATCTCCCACCTTTATCGCTCATTTTACGTCTACCAATACGCTACCAGCTACTCGGCAGCGACCTACATCGCCGAACAGCTTCTGGCCGGCAACCGTGGACAGTTGGAACGCTACCTGGGCTTCCTGAAAGCGGGCGAATCAAAATACCCGATCGAAGTTTTGGCGGATGCCGGTGTCGATATGACCAAGCCGGATGCGATCGAGGCCACGGCGAAGCTTTTCGGGCGGCTGGTCGACCAACTGGAGCAGTTGTTAGCCACTTAGTTGCAGGAAATAACCACATCGTAACGGTCAGACAGATGGTTGACGCAATGGGGCAAGGCGCCACTCCCAAAAACAAGCCACCCCTCATCTTCAGTTCGTGTAGCAATTCATTTAGTTAAGTAGGTCGGTGTTCCCAGCGAAGCGCGGAACCCGACACTCTCCCACGAATTAGCCCGCCATCATCTTTGTAGCGCATCACTGCAAAAGCATCCTTCACACCAGTTAGTAGAAAGCTGGTTGCGGCACCGAAGGTCACCCCGAAGTGCTCTGTGGATCTGGCGGCTCTGGATTCTGTGCGCGGCGTATGTCCTGAGCTTGTCGAAGGGTGCGCCGCGAACAACGGCATATTCCGTAGGGGCGCAGCATGCTGCGCCCCTACACGGGCTAATCCAAACCGTCGACCAGGAATCGCCTGCGGTCAAACGGTAACGACTAAGCTGATGAAACGCCGAACAATAACCGTTACGACCCAGGACATGTTCGTACTTCGCCGTGGTGAGTGAGTCTGTCGCTGTAAACCCTATGGCTCGCGCTGTCAGATACATGCCGTCCGGCTGACATGCTTTGATGTGTTTGTGTACTGTACGTGGGCGGCAGATGTCCACATCTGCCCCTGTGCGCGGCGTACGTCCTCGTGCGCCGCGAACAACGACACATCCCGTAGAGCGCGGTCTCAGCGCCTATAGGATTGACCGACATGTAACATTCGGGCGAGGAAACCTCGCCCCTACGCGTGCATCACATCAGAGCGCCGGTGTCCCATCAACTCATGATGGGTCTTCAAATCGTGCGTGGCGTACGTCCTGAGCCGTAAGCTCCCCGAACGGTCGAAGGGTGCGCCGCGAACGAATGATTAACACCGTCATCCGGAACCCAGTAATAGAGCGTACCATGCCAACCGCGAGTCCGATCGACCTCGCTACAATAGCGGACGAGACTGTGTCACAATCTTTGTTTCTGAGCAGCAGGTTAACAGTTGTTTGTGCTGGCGGGCGGTTTTTCCGGATCGTTCGGGGGAAACAAGGAAATTATCAGGTCAAATACTGGTTTTGGGGGCGGAAGGTGCGAGAAAAGGAGTGGTTCTGGCTCAGTGCGCCAGCCTTTGGATCAACACTGGCACACCAATCAGACTAATCAAGCGTGCAAGATTGAAACAGGTGGCCAGCAAGGAAGCTTCGGACCGGACCCCCGCCAATCCTCGCAAGAGAAAGTAATCGGCGCCCAGATTCCGTTTGATGTGACCAAAAGGAAGTTCGGCCTTCTGTTTGCGTCGCCCGAAGATCATCTGCGAGTCGGGTTGTTCGAAGGTGGCGGCTATACGCTCACGAAATTCCTCGTTGACATAGCGTACCAGCAGGCGACCATTCTTCCGGTCGGTGGTGCAGTCAACAAAATAGCAGCATTGCCAACAAACTCCTTTGTCGGTCCGGTACTCCCTCTTGTTCCGGCCCCCCAAGCGTCGATAACGGAGGATCTGACCTGCCGGACAGCGATAAACATCCGCCTCACTCTCATAGCAGAACGCCGACTTGGCAAAGGGCTTCGAGGTACTCTCCCCCGCCTGATGCTTGGAAGGAACGATCACCTTCAGCCCCTGACGATCAAGCTTCTCTAAGTCCTCATACTGGCAATAACCCGCATCCGCACGCACCGTCTCACTCCTGCGCGATAACGTCTCCGGTGCCCCCTCAACCTGCTCGGTCAGTTGACCAAAATCGTTGTTCCGGTTCACCACATCACTATGAACAATTAGCCCCTCTTTCTCATCAACTACCATTTGCAGGTTGTAACCAACATACGAACCGTGTCGATCACGAATCCGAACCGAATCCGCGTCGGTCGAGTTCATCGTCCCACTCTCACTCTCCTGCACTTGCTCCAAGATCGCTGCCACCTTCCCTCTCAGCTTCTCCGCACTCGCCAACTCCTCCTCCATGCGTACCAGGGAACCATCTTCTGATTCCGCCGCATCCCTGCGTTCGCTTTCCGCCAGAATCTCCTCAATCCGACCATCGATCTGCTCCAGATGCTTCTGGCAGCGTTCCTCACTCCATTGTTGATCCAGTGAAGCGTTCGCCCGCAGCTTGCTCCCGTCCACAAACAAGCTGTTGCCCCCGATCAAACCTAACCGCAGACAGAGACGCGCACAGTGCTTCAGCACCCGCGCCAATGACTGGCGATTCCGGCGACGAAACTCCGCAATCGT
>Ga0209777_10000244_pt1 | contig 94819 bp, 75 predicted proteins | sample FrelakmetHBP12HB_FD_187147 | JGI IMG/M metagenome (GOLD analysis project Ga0209777, IMG submission 187147) | Freshwater lake sediment microbial communities from the University of Notre Dame, USA, for methane emissions studies -HBP12 HB (SPAdes)... | ecosystem: Environmental > Aquatic >...
ATGTTAGCCTAATAAGGAGTGGCATAATGCCGAATAACCATCCGATAATGATTTTATTTTCTTTCATTGGTTTCCTTATCATTCTACTTGCGCTACTAAACAAACAACTATTGCGCTGGATAGGAATAAAACCAATGAGCGAAGTATTCACAAATCCAAATTTTCAGCGTTCCGCAAGGATTACCGAGAAACTTGGGTGATTGTTTTTGGTGGTCTTCGGCGTAGGCTATCTTGTTCAAGGGGTCGGTACCCAATTTCTATCAAGCGAAGTAACCTACACAGTCTCGATAACCATTTCAGGGTTATTGGGACTGATAATATTGGTTGCGTTTGGCGTTGTTCTTGCCAATTGGAAAGCCAAATGATGGACAGGAAAGATTGATCAGCGCGTTTGTAATATTTAAAGGCTTTGCAATCGAGCACGACATTTAAAGTTGCCACAATCGGATGGTGACTGATATATGCAATATAAAAACCATTTCTGATAATTGGCGGTTAACACCGTCTCCAGGCGGATCCTTCGACATTCCCTTCGGTCGCAGGGCGGGCAACGGCTGCCCCCTACACCGCGCTCTGGGGGCAATGCGCAGCGCCGCTCGCGAATGGCGCACTTTTCCAGAAGTGGCGCGATGATGGGAGCGCTGAATCTCGCCGAAATCGAGCACAATCCAAAGAATAACCGGATGCGGGCGATATAGGCAATGAGTAACAGAGACAAAATAAAGGCGAAGCGACGTCGCCCATCCAGCCCCTCCGCCCCTACGGGGCGCCTACCGCTCAACTGCGCTTCGGGTACAAGTGTCCCCCAAATCCCGCAAAAAGCACGGGACATGTCCTTCGGATTTAGGGGAGGAAGGTAAATGACACGGATCAGAACAATTTCAAGACTGCGCCGCTGGCCCAGGCGAAGAGCGCCATCGGGACGAAACTAAGGACCACCGTCGCCAGGGCAGCCAGGCCCCAGGTGAGGTCCAGCCAGGGTTCACGGCTTGTCTCGGCGTCGCCTTCACGCATGTACATCGTCACCACCACCCGCAGGTAGTAGTAAGCGGAGATGAGCGAGGTCAGCACGCCGATGATCGCCAGCCCGATGAAGCCTCCCTCGATGGCCGTGCGGAACAGGTAGAACTTGCCCACCAGTCCCAGCGTGGGCGGCATGCCGGTCAGCGAGAGCATGAAGACCGTCATCGCCGCCGCCAGCAGCGGGCGCTTGCGCCCCAGGCCGGCGAAGTCGCTGATCTCCAGACCTTTCCCCTCCGGCTTTTCCAGCGCAATCACAACCGCCCAAGCCCCGAAGGAGGTAATGGCGTAGGTGACCAGGTAGAACAACGCCGAGGCCACCGCATCCGCTGCGACCTTCGGATTCCCATACGTGACGAATGCCATCAGGATGTATCCGGCGTGGGCAATGCTGGAGTAAGCCAGCAGCCGCTTGATATTGGTCTGCGAGATGGCAACCACGTTCCCCACCACCATCGTCAGGGCGGCCAGACCCCACAGAACAGGCACCAGGTGCGCGTCGAGAGACGGGAGCGCCGTGACGAAAATCCGCAGAAGGGCGGCGAACCCGGCCGCCTTGGCGCCGACCGCCATGAAACCGGTCACCGAGGTGGGCGCACCCTGGTAGACGTCCGGCGTCCACATGTGGAACGGGACAGCCGCCACCTTGAAACCGAAGCCGACCAGGATCAAGGCCGCGCCAACCGTCAGCAGGAGCGGATTGTAGACCCCCCCAAAGGAAGCCGACAGATTGACCACCGAGACAATCCCGGCCAGGGAGGTGTTACCGGTTGCCCCGAAGACCAGGGTGATGCCGTAGACCACGAAGCCAGTGGCGAAAGCACCCAGCAGGAAGTACTTGATACCGGCCTCTTCCGAGTCTGTGCGCGGGCGGGCAAAGGCCGCCAGCACGTAAAGCGGGATGGAGAGCAGTTCAAGGGCCAGGAAGACGACGATCAGGTCAGCCGCCTGGGCCATCAACAGCATGCCGGAGAGGCTGAAGAGAATCAGGACGTAATACTCGCCGCGTTCCAGGCCCATGCGCTTGAGGTAGCCGTAAGCGATGGCAATGGCACCCAGTCCACTTGCCAGGAAAAGGGCACTCAGGAAAGACGAGAAGCCATCCAGTACGACCATCCCGCCAAAAGCGGAGAGTTCCCCCCCGGCCTGGGCCAGGGTCACACCCAGAACGCCGGCCAGGCCTGCAGCGGCCAGTAAAGCCGTCCAGCCCTTGCTTCCCTTCGGGATGAACAGGTCCACCAGCAGGAGGGCACAGGCCCAGCCAACGAGCAGGATGATCGGTAGAATTGTGCGGAGATCTGATTGCGTCATAATCTCTTCCTATATGTTGCGAGCCCCGCTTTTAGGCGGAGAGCAATCCCCAACCAGTAGGGAGATTGCATCGTTGAGTCTCGATATGGCCTGGTCTCGATAAGCTCGACCAACACGGCCTACTCGACCCTCCTCGCAACGACACTCGCTAGTGGGGGAATGCCGTCAGCAGTTTTTCGACTGTCGGGGCCATCAAGGCGAAGAACGGTTTCGGGTACAGGCCGATCCAGAAAATGAAGACCAGCAGCGGGACAACGGTCACGATCTCGCGCCAGTTCAGGTCGCGCAGGGCATGCCCGTGTTTTTTGACTTCTTCCACAATCGTGCCTTCGGGACCGAGGAAAATCCTCTGGAACATGTACAGGATGTAGATGGCGGCCATAATGACGCCTGCCGCGGCGATCCCGGCAAACCAGGGTGAGCCGATGGCTTTGGAGCCGAAGGCGCCCAGCAAGATGGCGAACTCACCGACAAACCCGTTGAGTCCGGGAAGGCCCATCGAGGAGAGCGAAACGATCAGCATCACCGTCCCGAAGACCGGCATGATTTTCCACAGGCCGCCATAAACGCTAAACTCGCGGGTATGCGTCTGTTCGTAAACCATACCGACCAGGAGGAACAACGCACCTGTGCTCAAACCGTGGTTGATCATTTGCAGGATGCCGCCCTCAAGGCCCTGCGGGTTGAGAGCAAAGAGACCCAGCATCACGAACCCGAGGTGGCTGACCGAAGAGTAGGCAACCAGTTTCTTGATATCCTTCTGGGCGTAGGAAACCGCAGCTCCGTAGATGATTCCAATGACAGCCAGGAGTGCCATCCATGGGGCTACTTTTAGCGCCGCCTGCGGGAAGAGCCCCAGGTTGAAGCGCAGGAAGCCATAGGTACCCATCTTCAGCAGCACTCCCGCCAGGATGACGGAACCGGCCGTGGGGGCTTCCACATGCGCATCCGGCAGCCAGGAGTGCAGCGGCCACATCGGGACTTTGATGGCAAACGCCGCGGCAAAGGCCAGGAACAGCCAGAGTTGGATGCTCGCCGGGATGCCGCCTTTCGCGATCAGTTCCGGCACGCTGAACGTTCCCTGGTAAATGCCCAGCCACAAAATGGCCAGCAGCATCAGGATGGAACCGGCCATGGTGTAAAGGAAGAATTTGATGGCAGCATAGATGCGGCGCGGTCCGCCCCAGATGCCAATCAGGAAGTACATGGGGACGAGGGTGAATTCCCAGAAGATGTAGAACAGGAACAGGTCCTGCGCCAGGAAGACGCCCAGCATGCCCACTTCCAGCAGCAGGAAGAAGATCATGAAGTCCTTGACGCGCTCCTCGACCGCTGTCCAGGTGGAGAGGATGGAAATCGGCGTAAGGAAGGTGGTCAGCAGGACCAGCAGGATGCTCAGGCCGTCCACGCCCATGGCGAAGCTGATGTTCCAGCCTGCGACCTGGATCCAGGGCAGGGTGAAGCCCAGTTGCAGGTCCGGGTTGGACTTGTCGAACATGGTCAGCATCCAGATGGACAGGCCAAAGGTCACCAGCGAGGCAACCAGCGTCGTCCAACGCAGGAGGCTCTTCCTGTCCGACGGGATGAAGAGCAGGGCCAGCACACCCACCAGGGGGAAGAAGGTCACCAAAATGAGGGGATTCAGTAAGAAGTTCATATTCAATCCTCGTTTTCGGGTGTCGTTGCAAGGGGGTTGCTTCGCCGTCCAGGGCGACCCATGTGGTCGCCCCTACAAAGATGGACGGCTCGCAACGACACAGAATTCCATTATTTCAAAATTAAATATCCCAGAATAATAACCACACCGGCCAATACCGCCAGCGCGTAGCTGCGCACGAAACCGTTCTGCAGGCGGCGCAGGCTGCCGGAAATGCGCTTGGTCCACTCGCCCAGACCGTTGGCAATAGCATCAATGAACTGCTGGTCCACGCGCAGGTCCAGCACCGTGCGGGAGAGCCAGTTGTAGGTGCCGGCAATGACTTTCTCGTGAACGAAATCATGCCAGAAGCGGCCATCAATCACGTCCGCCAGGAAGCGGGCGATGTCCACGTAGCGGTTGACGAAGACAGACCAGTAGAACTCGTCCACCCAATACTTGCGCTCGAAGACGGTGAAGACCGGGCCGAGCAGTTTCTTAAGCGGGTCTTTCTGCCCCTCCGCCAGCGGCTGGCGCCCATAGATGAGCCAAGAGAGGGCGATTGCCGCCAACGCCAGAACCGTGGAGAGACCGGCAACGAAGAAGTTGAACTCACCCGGCTCGACGCCGGCAATGGTGTGCTCGAGCCAGAGGGTCAAGCTGGACACGCCCGGCAGGTTGAGCACCCCACCCAGGACGGCCAGCGCCGCTAAAATCATCAGCGGGATGGTGATGACCTTCGGGCTTTCTTCGGCATGCTCGGCGACCGGGTGCCGGGGCTTGCCGAAGAAGACCATCCAAACCTGGCGGCCCATGTAGAAGGCGGTCAGGAAGGCAGCGATGGTCAGCATCCAATAGACAGCCGGGAATTTGTGGAATGCGTCCGCCAGGATCTCGTCTTTCGACCAGAACCCGGCCAGCGGGAAGATACCCGCCAGCGCCAGCGCGCCGACCAAATACAGCCAGAAGGTGACCGGCATCTGCTTGCGCAAACCGCCCATGTTGCGCATGTCATTGGGGTCAAAGACTTCTTCATGGTGGTCGCCGTTATGTGGCAGGTGATGGTGGCCTCTTTCCATGCCAAGGATGACCGAACCGGCGGAGAGGAACAGCAGCGCCTTGAAGAAAGCGTGTGTGACCAGGTGGAACATGCCGGCCACGAAAGCACCCATCCCGACCGCTGCCACCATGAAACCGAGTTGCGAGATGGTTGAGTAGGCCAGGACTTTTTTGATGTCATACTGCCCGACGGCAATCGTGGCGGCGAACAGGGCCGTGATGCCGCCCACCAGCGCGACCGTGGTCTGCGCCTGCGGCACCAGTGTGTAGAGGGGCGCTGAACGGGCTACCAGGTAGACACCGGCGGTCACCATAGTGGCGGCATGGATCAGGGCCGAGACCGGGGTCGGGCCAGCCATGGCATCCGGCAGCCAGACATACAGCGGAATCTGTGCTGACTTGCCCGCCACGCCGAGCAGCAGGAACAGGGTGATGAATAGAATGATTCCGGGATTTAGCGCGGCCACCTGCCCGGCCTGGGCGAAGACTGCATCGAAGGACAAGTCCTTGAATGCCCAGAACATGGTGAAGGCCGCCAGCAGGAAGCCGAAGTCGCCGATGCGGTTGGCGATGAAGGCCTTCCTGGCGGCATTCGAGTTGGCGAACGAAGGTCGCCCGAGCGTATCCATCTCGTACCAGAAACCGATCAGCAGGAACGAGCACAGGCCCACGCCTTCCCAACCGACGAACAGCATCAGGTATGAGTCGCCGCTGACCAGGATCATCATCATGGCGATGAACAGGTTCATGAAGACGAAGAAACGGCGGTAACGGCCAACGTCGTTCTTGAAGCGCACATCCTCGTGCATGTACCCGATGGCGTAGATGTGGATGAGCGTCCCGACGCCGGATACGACCAGCATCATCAGCACCGAGAGCGTATCCACCCGGAAATTCCAGGCGACGTTCAAATCGCCTATGTGGATCCAGTCCGCGAACGGGACAACGACCGCCCCGCCGCTGCCAGTCCACAACGCAACCCCGAGCAGTGCCGAGACGGCGAAAGCGAGTCCAGAGGCCGCGCTGGCCAGCGTGCCGATGGCTTTTTCACTCATCCGACCGCCGAAGAGGATGTTAACCAGCAGGCCGGCAACCGGCAGAAAGACGATCAGGGGAACAAGGGAGAACAGTCCAGAAGATGCCATTTTTATTCTATCCTTTCAGACTGTTCATCAGGTCGATGTTGATGCTGTGCTTGTTGCGGAAGATGATCACGATCAACGCCAGACCGACCGCCACTTCCGCCGCCGACACCGTCATCACAAAGAAAACGAAGATCTGGCCGGTCAACACGCCAAAGGAACGGGCAAAGGCCACGAAAGCCAGGTTGGCTGAGTTCAGCATCAACTCGACCGACATGAAGATGATCAGCGGGTTGCGCCGGATGAGCACACCCAGCGTGCCCATGGCAAACAGCACCGCCGAAATTGCCAGGTAATAGGAGAGAGGTATAGTCTGGTTCATTACCCTTGTTCTCCTTTCTCTTTTTTAGTCAGGACGATGACACCGACCATCGCCACCAGCAGCAGGACCGAGGTTACTTCAAAGGGCAGGAGATACTGATTGAAGAGCGTCATACCCAGGGTTCGCAGCGTTTCGGTGGTATTGACCGACGCCTCCGGGTTGGCGAGAGTGGCCGTCAACCGTAGACGCTGGAAGAGCAGGAAGCCCGCTTCCGCCAGCAGGACGGCGGCCAGCACAATTGCCATTGGGCGCTGCCAGGGCAGGACCAGTCCCCTGGGAAGTTTCTCCGAACCCAGCAGCATGATGACGAAGAGGAACAGCACCATGATGGCCCCAGCGTAAATTGTCACTTGTGCCAGTGCAATGAAGGGCGCACCCAACAGCAGGTAGAAGACCGCCACCGTGGCGAAGTTCAGCACCAGGAACAACGCGGCGTAGACTGTGTTGCGGCTGACCAGCAGACCGGCCGCCGAGGCGACCGCCACTGCCGCCAAAACGATGAAGAGGATGAGTGTCAAGTTCATGGGCGTCTCAATCCTGTGGATCTTTCATTGCGGGCACCGAGCGGGTGAATGTGCCCGGTTCCGTTTTTTGCGGCGTGGGTTTGCCACCCGCCGGGACGGGTTCGATCAGCATTTCCTTTGGATAAATCGACTGGCGGCGGTCAGTGAAAGATAGCTCGTACTGGTCGCCCAGGACAATCGCCTCGGTCGGGCAGGCATCCTCGCAAAAGCCGCAGTAGATACAGCGCAGCATATTGATCTCGTAAGTGCTGGCGTAACGCTCGCCGGGTGAGTAACGCTCCTCGTCCGTGTTCTCGGAAGATTCAACGAAGATGGCATCCGCCGGGCAAGCTGCCGCACATAGCGCACAGCCGATGCACTTTTCCAGTCCGTTTTCGTAGCGCTTCAGGACGTGCCGTCCACGAAAGCGTGGCTTGACCGGTTTCTTCTGCTCAGGATACTGGATCGTCACCGGCTTGTCGAACATCATGCGGAGCGTCGTCCAAAGACCACGCGCCAGTTCGACTACGGGCTCAACGACGCGCATAGTCTTTCCTCCTCAAGGTTCGGTCAACCAGTGCGACCGCCACTCCTGCAACCAGCAAGGAAGCCAGCGGGATGACAATGATCAGCTGCGAGTTGACCTGCTGCGCCAGGATGATCCCGACCGCCGTAATGAAGACCAATGCCAGCGAGAGCGGCAAGAGCACTTTCCATCCGAAGGCCATCAGCCGGTCATAGCGGATGCGCGGGAAGGTGGCCCGCACCCAGATCATTCCAAACAGCAGGATGATGATCTTGACAAAGATGTAAATCGGTCCGAGCCAGGGGAACCTGTCCACAAACGGACCGTTATAACCACCGAAGAAAAGGGTGGCTCCGATGGCACTGATGGCAATCATCTTGGTATATTCAGCCATGAACAGCAGGGCAAACTTCATGCCCGAATACTCGGTATGGTAGCCGGCAGTGAGTTCCTGCTCTGCCTCAGGCATGTCGAACGGGGCGCGGTTGACCTCAGCCAGCGTGGCAATCAGAAAGATGCCTGTCCCAATCGGCTGGAGCACCACGAACCATTTCGGGATGAAGTGGAACCAGTAGCCTCCCTGGGCTGTGACAATGTCCAACATGCGCATCGAACCGGCCAGCAGGATCGCAGAGACGAATGACAGTCCCAGCGCAATTTCATAACTGATCATCTGCGCCGAGGAGCGCAGGCCGCCCATCATGGCGTACTTATTATTCGATGACCAGCCCGCTAGCACGATGCCATACACCGCAATCGAAGCGATGGACATGATGTATAACACGCCCACGTTGATATCGGCGATATAAAGGTTGAGGTGATAACCGAAGATATTGAAACTTGGTCCCCACGGGACGACCGCCGTGATGACGACCGCCGGGACCACGGTGAGAACCGGGGCCAGGGTAAAGATCAACTTATCGGCCTTGGCCGGGGTCAGTTCCTCTTTGAATATCAATTTCACCGCGTCAGCAATCGGCTGGAGAATACCCCACGGCCCGGCGCGGTTCGGGCCGACGCGTGACTGGATGCGGGCCAGCGCCTTGCGCTCGTAGAGCGTCAGGTAAGCAAAGCCGCCCAGCAGTACCAGCGCCCAGACGAACCCCTTGATAAGCCATTCCAAAACGAGAAGAAAGTTCATATGCCTTCCTTAAGCTTTCTTCAACTCGGCCACGGCCGGAGCATTGATCGGGAAACCCATACTGCGCGGCAGGAGAGCCACGGACGCCGGGATGGTCTCATCGAGCCAAACCTTGGCCCGAACACCGTTAACTTCAACCTGTCCACCCGCCTCGACACCCAGTTTCTTCGCCGTCTCGGGGTGCAGGAACACGGACGGTTTGCCAATGTGGGACCGGAGCAATTCGGAAGTGGTGACGGTGATGCCGCGGTCATAGAGACGCGTTACCGGCACCACCAGCCAGTGGTCCTCATCCGGGCGGAAGGATTCCATAGAAATGGAGGGGATGGGAGTGGGGGCATTCAACGCTAATTGCACACCCAGTCCCTGCTTGTTCTCATAAGTCGTGCCACCGTAGTACAAGTCGCCGCGACCGACGATGGGCCACTGCTCGTTCGTCTCAGCCAGCTTGCGGTAGGAGGACTCTGCAAAGGTCTTGACCGAGACAGCCAGCTTGTCCATCACTCGCGAGGCTGAACGGCCTTCCATTTCGAAGCCAAGTTCTGACGCAATGGCGGCGGTGATGGCAAAATCGGCTTTGGTTTCGCCACGCGGCGGGATTGCCGGATAGAAGCGCTGCACGCGCCGTTCGCCGGAAGTGAAAGACCCTTCACGTTCGGTGTAGGCCTGTGCCGGGAGGATAATGTCCGCCAGTTTGGCGGTTTCGGTCAGGAAGAGTTCCTGCACGGCTACAAATTTGGCCCCTTTTAGCGCCGCCTCCAGTTTCGGGTCATCGCCTGCCGGGTCAGCCGCTACGATGTAAACAGTCTTGCCTTTGAGCAATTTGTCCAGGTTGTCTGCCGGCTGGAAACCGAGTTCCCAGGCGCCTTGGTCATTAGCTCGCGGCCAGACGCCAATCAATCCGTTGTTCGGTTTGTCGAGACGGCCCTTGACCAATTCAGCGCAGGCCGCCGCGACCGCCGACGAACCATCCAACCCGAGGCCATCCGAGCCGTAGACAACCACCAGATTCTCCGCAGAGGTAATTGCCTCTCCGATTTTGTCCTTCTTCGTCAAGCCACTGATGGTTTCAGCTTCGTCGCCGTATGAATATCGAATTACGAATTTCGAATAGCGTTCCAGCTTTGTATCGCGGGCATTGGCAATAATAAGCGTCGCACCGCGTTCGGCAGCCTGCTTGATGCGCAGGAACCAGAGCGGAGCTTCATTATACAGGTCAGAAGCCACAACCAGAATTGTGGTTTCCTTGCCCATGTCGGAGAAATTCGTCCCGGCAGATACACCATAGGAAGTGGTCAGTTCGCCGCCGCCCATGTGGGTGTAAAGCAGTGCTTCGCCCCCCAGACAGTCCGCCAGTTGTTTCAAGTTGAACAGGTCTTCATTGGAAAGCCGTCCGCTGGCGAGGATGACAGAGTCCTTCTTCGCCGCGGAAAAGGCCTGCGAAACAGTCTGCAGACTCTCGGCCCAGGAAGCGGCGGCCAGTTCGCCATTCTTCCTGACCAGCGGCTTTGCCAGCCGGTTTGAATCTTCCGTAAAGTGATAAGCGAAGCGGCCTTTGTCGCACATCCAGATTTCGTTGACGGCTTCGTTCTGACGAGGCATCACACGCTTGATAGCAATTTTGCCGCCAGACATGGCCTCACGACGGGTGTTAAAGGTCACGTTGCAGCCCACCGGGCACTGCGCGCAGATGGAGGCAGCGGCTTTCATTTCCCAGGGGCGCGCCCCGAAACGGAAGTCCGCAGTGGTCAGCGCGCCGACCGGGCAGATGTCAGTGGTGTTGCCGGAGAAAACCGAGTCAAAGCCCGGCTCGGAGTTGGTAATGATGTCGGTGGCACGGCCGCGCTGGTAGAAGGCCAGCACCGGCTCCCCGGCAATCTCCTCCTGGAAACGGATACAGCGGGCGCACTGGATGCAGCGCTCGCGGTCCAGCCAGATGAGATCGCCCAGTGGGACATGCTTCCCGGCGTGCTGCTTCTCATCGAAAATAAAACGGCTCTGTGGGGAGGCGTGCGCCATGGTCAGGTTCTGGAGGGGGCATTCGCCGCCTTTGTCGCAGACCGGGCAGTCCAGCGGATGCGAGGTAAGCAGGAACTCGAGGATTTCCTTCTGCGAGGCTTTGGCCTTGTCAGACTGGCTCAACACAACCATGCCTTCGGAGACCGGTGTGGTGCAGGCGGTTTCAAGTTTCGGACCGAAGCCGATCTTCGGTCTGTCGCCATCCATCACCACCTGACCGGTGGCGCGATCAATGACCGGGCGCCCAACCTCGACCATGCACTGGCGGCACATGCCGACCGGCTCCATCTTCGGGTGGTAGCAGAAGACCGGGATGTTAATACCGATCTGTTTGGCGGCGTTGACGATCAACATTCCAGCCGGGACAGTGATTGGCTGTCCATCAATCATCAGGGATACCATTTTAGCCATGGCTGCCTCCAGCGCGGGAGGGTATAAAATCGGCCGGGAAGCGCTCGATGGCGGTGGTCACCGCCATGGTGGAGAACTCACCCAGCGGGCACAGGCACTTGTTCTGCATTTGCCTGGCCACCAGATTAAGCAGCTCCACGTTCTCTTTGGTCGCTTCACCGTGCTCGATGCGCTCGATCAGGTGCAGCATCCAGTATGTTCCCTCCCGGCAGGGGGTGCATTTACCGCAGGATTCGTGCTTGAAGAAATGGATGGTCTTGTTGATGACCCAATCCAGGTCAACGCTGTCATTGATGACAATCACGGAGGCAGACCCGAGGTCTGCGCCGAGCGTACGGACGGAGGCATAGTCCATCGGGGTATCAAGGGCCTTGTCATCCGCCACAATCATGGCCGACGAGGCGCCGGCTGACATGATGGCTTTAACCGGGCGGCCTTCCGTCACACCGCCGCCGTATTGATAGATCAGCTCGCGGTAGGTGGTGCCGAAGGGTAGTTCATAATTGCCGGGCTTATTGACATGCCCGGAGAGTGAGAAAATCTTGACCCCGGCGCTGTCCGCCGTGCCCAGGGATTTGTACCAGTCCGCGCCCTTTTCAACGATCAGCGGCACATTGGTGAGGGTTTCGACGTTGTTGATCACAGTTGGCTTACCGTACAGGCCGTAGACTGCCGGGAAGGGCGGGCGGATGCGCGGCAGGCCGCGCTTGCCTTCAATGGACTCGAGCAGGGCGGTCTCTTCACCACAGATGTAGGCGCCCGCGCCGAGGTGGGTGTGGATGCGCAGGGAATAATCCGAGCCAAAGAGTTTGTCGCCCAGGAACCCGGCTTTTTCCATGTCGGCAATTTTCTCGTCGAGGCTGGCCGCCACCGTCCAGAACTCGCCGCGCAGGTAGACGTAGGCTGCATTTGCCCCAACCGCATATGCTGCAATCGCCGCGCCTTCCAGGAACTGGAAGGGATTGTTCTCCATGATCTCGCGGTCTTTGAAAGTCCCCGGCTCGGACTCGTCGGCGTTGGCCACCACGTAGTGCGGCCAGATATTATTGGGAATGAAGCTCCACTTGACGCCGGTGGGGAAGCCCGCGCCGCCGCGCCCGCGCAGGCCGGAGGCCTTGACCACCTCGGTCACTTCCTGCGGCTTCATCGTGGTGACGGCCTTCTTGAAAGCTCCGAAGCCGCCATTCTTTTTATAAACATCCATCTTGCCGATGTTGGGGATTTCACGGTGACGGAGCAGGAGGGCTGCCATTACTTCAGCTCCTTGCCCGACTTACGCAGGGCTGCGACGAGTTCCATGGTCTTATCCATGGTCATATTCTCGTGGGTTTCAATTCCCTCGCCGCTTTGTAACTGGAATATGGGTGCCTTGTCGCACCCGGCCAGGCACATGACTGCTTCTATCGTGATCATGCCATCGGAGGTAGTCTCACCGACTTTGACACCCAGGTGGCCACACAGTTCCTCCAGGAACTTGTCGGCTCCACGCAGGGCGCAGGGCAGGTCGGTGCAGACCTGCATGCGGTACTTCCCGGCTTTCTCGTCATGGAAGAGTGTGTAGAAGCCGACAATCCCGGCCACGTCGGTGGAGGTGATGTCGAGCATCTGTGCGACGTCTTCCAGCGCAGCTTTGTTGATAAAACCTTCGTCACGCTGCGCCAGATACAACAACGGCATGACCGCAGAACGTTTCTGTTCCGGCGGATACTTTGCCAGAATTTTCTTTACTTCCTCAGGATATTTTTCAGCAAGCATACAGCCTCACTACGTTGATGCGGAGTCCGAAGTCTCCTGACTTCGTCGGCATTTTAACGACCGGAGTCGTCGGACTCTGAATACTGGTGGAGAACTCCGGTCACCGGTCCACATCTCCCAGAACAATATCAACCGAGCCGATGATGGCAACCAGGTCAGCAACCAACACACCCCTGGACATCAATGGCAGGGACTGTAAGTTATCGAACGACGGCGTCCGCCAATGGATGCGGTACGGCTTTGGGCCTCCATCCGACTCCAGATAAACGCCCAATTCCCCGCGCGGCGACTCAATTGCCAAATAGATTGCACCCTTCGGAGCTTCGAAACCCTCGGTCCACAATTTGAAGTGGTGGATGAGTGCTTCCATACTGACGCCGATCTCCGAACGCGGCGGCGGGACAAATTTGTAGTTGTTGGAGCGCACCGGACCCATCGGCAGTTTGTCCAGCGCCTGCTCAACGATGCGGAGCGCCTGGCGCATTTCCTCCAACCTGACCAGGTAGCGTGCGTATACATCGCCTTCGGTGCGGGTGGGGACCTCGAAATCGTACTGTTCGTACCCGGAGTAGGGCCTTGCCTTGCGTAAGTCCCACTTGACGCCGCTGGCGCGCAGCATCGGACCGGTCACCCCAAAGTTCAGGCATTCTTCGCCGGTCAGTTTGCCGATGCCGTAGGTGCGATCAAGCATGAGCGGGTTACGGGTCAGGAGCGCTTCGTACTCGTCAATGCGCCTGGGGAATGTCTTGAGAATGTTACGGACAGCCGCATCGAATTCGACCGGCACGTCCCGCCATAACCCGCCGGGGCGGATGTAGGTGGTCATCATGCGCTGGCCTGAGCACAGCTCCAGGATGTCCAGGATGTACTCGCGTTCGCGGAAGCAGTACAGGAACATGGACATGGCCGCCAAGTCGAGGGCCGAGGTGCCCAGCCAGACCAGGTGCGAAGCGAAGCGCTGGAGTTCCGCCAGGATGACGCGGATGGCCTGGGCGCGGGCAGGCACGTCCAGGTCGACCAGCTTCTCGACCGCCATCGAATAAGCCAGGGTGTTACCGACCGTGTCCAGGTAGTCCAGCCGGTCCGCCATCACCTCGGCCTTCTGATAGGTCTTGGCTTCCATATTCTTCTCGACGCCGGTGTGCAGGAAACCGATATCGGGGATACAGTTGACCACGATCTCGCCATCCAGTTCGAGCAGGAGGCGCAGCACGCCGTGGGTGGAGGGGTGCTGCGGCCCCATGTTCAGCAGCACAGTCTCGCCCTGGATGGCCCGCTCGGAGACTAGGTGTTTCAAATCATCTACGGTGATTTCTTGAATATCAGGCATACTACCTCGCGCGGAGTCCGACGACTCCGGTCGTCGGGTCCGAAGTCTCAGACTTCGGACTCCGTTACTCATTTATTCTTTCGCATACGGCTTGCGCAGGTTGATCTCTTCAAAGTTGAAGGTGAATTGCGGTTCCTCGTAGCCCAGCGGGTAATCTTTGCGCAGCGGGTGGCCTTCCCAGTCGGCGGGCATCAGGATGCGGCGCAGGTCAGGGTGGCCTTCAAATTTAATCCCGAACATGTCCCACAGCTCGCGCTCGCGCCAGTTGGCACTACGATAGAGATGAGAGACGGTCGGCAGGGATGGGTTGATGCCCGGCACCGGTACACGCAGGGTCATGACCAGGTTCCCGTCAACCGAGGTGAACTGGTAGATGACATGGAAGCGTGGACTTTCCTGAGGCCAGTAGTCCACGGCGGTCAAGGCGGAGAGCAGTTCGAAGCCCAGGCCCTGGATTTGCTGGCAGGCCGCGACAATATTCTCCACCGGGATGACCAAGCTGACGTCCCCGCGGTACTCGGAGGCGGCCACCCCGAACTCTTTTTCCAACTTGCCGACGATGGGTTGCAGTTTCTTTTCCATGTGCAGCCTCTATTTCTTGGTTTCGGCGAATTTCATGTCACGCACTTTTTCATAGAGCGTCAACACGCCATGGATGAGCGCCTCGGGCCGGGGCGGGCAGCCCGCCACGTAAACGTCCACTGGCACCACCTCGTCCACGCCCTGCATAACGGCATAGTTATTGAAAACGCCACCACACGAAGCGCAGTCGCCCATGGAAATGACCCATTTTGGTTCGGGCATCTGGTCGTATAAGCGGCGCAGGACGGGCGCCATCTTGCGCGAAACGCGCCCGGCCACAATCATCAGGTCCGATTGACGCGGCGAGGGACGCATCAGTTCCATCCCAAAGCGGGACATATCATAATGAGACGCCTGGGCGGACATCATTTCGATGGCGCAGCAGGCCAGCCCAAAAAGCATCGGCCACATGGCATTGGTCCGGGACCAGGCAACAGCCTGTTCCAGGGTGGTGGTGGCGATGCCCATGTTACCCAATTTTTGTTCTACTCCCATTCCAGGGCTCCTTTCTTCCATGCGTAAAAGTAACCTACCATTAAGATGGCAATGAAGAGGAACATTTCCACCAGACCAAACAGGCCCAGTTTGCGGAAGACGAGCGCCCAAGGCAGGAAGAAGACGGTTTCGATGTCGAACAGGATGAAGAGGACAGCGATAAGATAGAACCGCACCGGCATCCGGCGTGTGCCGGGGCCGATGGGATTCATGCCTGATTCATAGGGCATCGCCTTTTTGTCGGTAGCGTGTTTGGGGCCAAAAATGGTGCCCAACCCGATGGCAATAAAACCAATCAGTGTGGTAACCAGGATGAATGCGGCGATGGCGGCATATTCGAGAAGCATAGATTCTCCTCAGGAATGGACTTGACGTTCTTACCGGCGGCAAAGTATAACATAAGAAGGTCGAAAAGTAGAATAAGGGCGTCAATTTTCACGAGGCTTGTCACAATCCGATATTACAACACTTTATTGTGAAAAAAGGTACGAACAAAGCATACCACTCGGCTAAAAAAGAAGCATTGCATCCTATACAAAATCCATAGACCGGTACGGCCTTTTCGGTTAGACTCGCGCTCATGCGTCTCCGCTCAGTTCTTCCGCTTGTTCTCCTGCTGTTCGTTTTGCCGGCCTGCCAGCTCATTTCGAAGGCCGGTACGCCCTCTTCTCCCCTAGTCGGCACCATCGTGGCCGGCACGCTGACCGCCTATGCAAACGCATCCCCTGTTCCCGGGCCAGGCCTAACTCCCACGCCCACACCCATCCCCACTCTCACCCCGGAGGATGCTGCCCTCGGGAGCATTCCCGCTCAGGCTGCCTCGATCCCGCAGCCTGCCGGGGAGTTCACCATCCTCCTGATGGGGTCCGACCAGCGTCCGGGTGCGCCGGATTTCCGGACCGATACTGTCCTGCTGGTTGTACTCAAAACCGATGGTTCGGTCAACCTGGTCTCCTTTCCGCGCGACCTGTGGGTCTACCTGCCCGGACGGTTCATGGAGCGCATCAATAGCGCCCAGGAATATGGGGGGTTTGAACTGGTTCAATCGACCTTCCAGTACAACTTCGGCTTTACCCCGCAATCCTACATCCTGACCAATTTCAGCGGCTTCCGGTCCATCGTGGACAGCTTGGGAGGCATTGACGTCCAGGTCAGCGAGACTTTTTCAGATGCCCGCGCCGGCTACCCGAAAGGGTATACGGTCAATCCGGGCCTGGTTCACATGGACAGTGAGACCGCCCTTTGGTATGTACGCGCCCGAGAAACCACCAGCGACCTGGACCGTTTGCGCCGCGCCCAGGAAGTGATCCTTGCCATCGGGAAGAAACTATTAAGTCTGAACGGCCTGACGCACATCCCCCAGCTATATTCAGATTTCCGCGGCGCCATCGTCACTGACCTGACCCTGCAGGATGTGGTCGCCCATTTGCCGATCCTCCAGTCGGTGGACCCCAGTAAGATTCAACGCTACGCCATCAGCACAGACCAGGTGACGCCCTTCATTACCTCCGGCGGAGCGGACGTGCTCCTGCCTTGCCCGGATGCCATCCGTCAGGTACTGATGCAGGCCCTGGGCAATTAAGCATCGCCCCGAAAATGCCCGGGGATGGGTTATTCACACAAGTTTTTAACTTGATCGTTTTCCAAGGCTGAGATTCGCAGGCGTTCCATCCCAGGTACGGTCCTCAAGTTCGCGGCCAATGCGAGAATGATGGGTACCGCTTTATTTCAAGGATTTCTTGCTGCGGGTTTCCTGCAGGGCGTTGTCCGGGATACGGCGGTTGAGCAGGTCGAGCGAGAGGTCGATCACCTCGCGAGCTTCGTCGGGGGTGGTCGTGCCAATCGTAACCATGTCCTGGTCTCGGATGGTGTTCCAGACAAAGGCCAGCCCGACGATAGGCAGCAGCCGCCCGGCTGCCAGGGGCTTGATGATCATGACGGGTTTCTTGGCTTCCCGGATGACCTTCATGACCCAGTCCGCTTCAACCTGCATCAAAAAACCGGCCGAGTTATAGAGCTGGATATAGGTCTCGATGTCCGCCTCCATTTTGTCGGCGTAGATAACCGCCTCAGGCATGTGGGTGGACAGGCCCGGGATCATGCCGCGGTCGCGGATCATTTTGGTGTATTGTTCGATGTCACGGATCACGCCGGCGCGCCGGTCGATCAGGGCGTCTATCACACACTGGTGCGGCAGGCAGAAGGTGGCTCCCAGGGCGGCGCAGCGGTCGAAAGCGGTTTCGGCGCGGTCCGCGGGTTGCGGGTCCGGACCGAGGTCGAAGGCGGGAGTGTATATTCGGATGATCTTCCGTCCGGTGTGTTGTTCAACCTCCTGGATCGAATCATCCAGGTGAGGAGAGAGCGGTCCCATGACCGCGTCAATCCCGTGCTCCAGGAAGACGCTCAATATGGCGGCGATGCGTTCACACGTCTGGTATTCCTTGATGAAATTATCCTTGGCCAGACTGGTATGAGACCAGCCCAGAAACCAGTTGGTCCCAACCAGCAGGCGCGGCAGGCTTACACCGCCGACGGTCGTACGCGGGAATTCACTTTGACTGTTCATGACATTCACCTCTGAAAGATTAACGTTTGAGCCAGCTCCTGCGTCCGGAACCGGCTTTGTCCGGCTTAGGGGAAGTCGGGGAGGATGGTCGTAAGAGCTGGGCGAGGGGGAGCGTGCAGGGTCTGTTGGCAATAATCGTCAAGATAAACGCCCGGAGGCGGACCATTCGAGCAAGTTTTTAACTCGATCGTTTTCCAAGGCTGAGAGTCACAGGCATTTCATCCCAGGTACGGTCCTCAAGTTCGCGGCCCGCTTTTTTCTTGTGAACGCCTCCCCATTGCTTAAAGAAAAAAGGAACTCTGGCAGACTTGCATTGATTCCGAATTTCCTTCACCCACTCCTCATCCATCTTGCGCGCCCCTGGACCCGATTCTCCGCCAACGATAACCCAGTTGATCCCACTCAAATTAAGATGAGGCAGTGGACCCAACAGCGGTTCCAGAGATAAAAACTTTACTTGCGCGGCCGTTTCCCGAAGATGATCAATGCGGAACACATAATCGGTGTTTTCAACACTGACGCCTATCCAGACGTTATCAGGCCAATCAATCACAGGACTTAATTCAAGCAAACGCTCCGAGCGTTTTGTCAAGACCTGGAATCGATGCCAGGTTGCCCGCCGCATCACATCAAGAGCATGCTGGATAAAGGCTACTGGAACATCCTTGTGGAATAGATCGCTCATGGAATTAACAAAAATCGTCTGCGGCGTTTTCCACTCCAACGGCTTTTCCAGAACATGCTCGTGCATGGTCAATTTGAAAGCGTTAATATAATTGGGCTGGCCCATGGCCTGTAAACGTTTCGCCATGCGCTCGGCATAGCAATGCTTACAGCCGGGACTGATTTTGTCACAGCCGGTGAGGGGGTTCCAAGTAGATTCTGTCCATTCGATACCAGAACGTGCTGCCATTTACTTTATACTCCGAAATCCTTATCTCTATTGTAGCACATTCTGGTACATTTGTTCTATTTGTTTTACTCTGGAAACGGGAGTTCAGGTTGGATTTGTTTCATCCGCTGCTTTGCAGTAAGGTTTAATTTCGGAAAGAACCCTTCAGCCTCAGAAGAATCAAGTCTTACAAAATCTATCGCTTTGTAGTTTTTGAATATTGTAGGATGACTACATCCTAGCAGAAAAGTCCATTTATGTTTATCCCATGAAAATGGTTTTCTGACTAGCCAATATTCTTTCTCCATCTCTTTCATGTAATCTGATAAAAGCCTTCCTCTCTGGCGTTTTACATTTGTGGTTGGAATGTAAACGAGAATCTCCATGCGAGGGCGCATTCGAGCGATATAGCCGAGAATTTCAAAGTCTGGTAGATTTCCAGAAGGGTCAACAAAAATAAGACCAAGCTCCATTTCGTTTTTTGGAAGGCAAGATATCTTTGACAATATCTTCATAGTTGCCTCGATGTAAATGTATATTTCTGACATCCCAGCCATTTTGCTGGCAGTACTTTTTAACATTAGAATCAAGTTCAGAATAATTTTTCTCTTCACATTCAATTAAATCGATTTTGTATGGCATTCTAATTTTCTCTGAATGCACCAAATCAAGAAGCACTAATGGGCTACCTTTAGTCTTACCATCAGGGGAATAACCTTTCCCGGCAGTTAGATCGATGTAATGATATGTTCGTTTGAAATAGGAATTTCTACTAATAACAGCTTGGGTAATAACCAAGTGCATATTCAGGATTTTAGATAGCATCTCAATCTTGACAGGTGTCAACTCACCATATCCTACTTTATCAACTTTAGGCATCTGACCCTCCCTATTCTGCGATCACTATCCCAAATAATCCCTCAAATGCCGGCTGCGGGTGGGATGGCGCAACTTCCGCAGCGCCTTGGCTTCGATCTGACGGATGCGCTCACGGGTCACGTCGAAGTAGCGGCTGACCTCCTCCAGGGTATGGTCCTTGCCGTCCACCAGGCCGAAGCGCAGTTCGAGCACCTGGCGCTCGCGCTCTGATAGTGCGGCCAGGGCATGTTGCACCTGCTCGCGTAACATCTCCCGGGAGGCGGCATCCAGTGGTTCCAGCGCGTCAACGTCTTCGATAAAATCCCCCAGTTGACTGGAATCCTCGTCCCCGCTGACCGGCCCCTCGAGCGAGATCGGCTCTTCGGCAGAACTCAGGATTCGGTCGATTTTGGTTGTCGCCAGTTCCCAGCGGTGCTGGAGGTCAGGGGTAAGGGGTGTCTCCTCGGCATGTGCACGCAGGATGGTTTGCGCATCTGCCGGGGTGAGGAAACCGGATTCGAGCGCAATTTCATTGTTGGTCGGATCACGACCCAGTTGCTGGGTCAGAGCCCGCTGAATCCGCAAAATGCGGGTGATGGACTCGAACAGATGCACCGGGATGCGGATCGTGCGCGCCTGCTCGGCGATCGAGCGGTTGATGGACTGGCGGATCCACCAGGTGGCATACGTGCTGAATTTATAGCCCCGGCGCGGATCGAACTTGTTGACCGCCCGCAGCAAGCCGAGATTGCCCTCCTGGATCAAATCCAGGAACGAAATGCCGCGCCCCAGATAACGTTTCGCCACGCTGACCACCAGCCGCAGGTTGGCGCGGATGATGGCCGCGTTGGCCTCATCGGCACGGGCGCGGATAATTTCAACCTCGCGTACGAGTCCGGGTTCCGCAGGCAGGTTACGGAAGAGCGTCCTCTGGGCAGGCAGGTCATGGTGGGTCTGGAGGTAGTTCAACAACCACCCGGCATACTCATCCGGTAGAATGTAGAAAATCACATACACGATATAGGCGTGACTCACCAGGCTGTCCCACAGCAGGTCCTTGCCCCAAAGTTCGCGCTCGATGTACGAGTGCAGGTAAGACGGCGCGTCGCTATTCTCCCAACCCCGGTGCAGGCTGTGTGCCTCAGCCAGCATGAGCGCGGCATCGGGAATATCCACACCAAGGCGCCCGACATCCTCGCCGAGGCGCTTCCAGGCTGTCAGCAGATTCCTCAACAGGTTACGGTAAGAAACTCTTATCGGAATTTTAGGAGTCTTATGTTGCTTACGGGGGCGATGCATGGTCAGCCGGATAATTCGACGGTAAGAAGCCATTTTCAGAAATTTGGTGGTCTTTTTCCCCATCCGGCGACGGCGCATGGTCAGCAGGATAACCCGGCGGCCTTCGATCATCGCCGCCAGGCGAAATTCGTGGGAAGCATCCAAAAGTTTGACTTGGCCGATCTCGCGCAAATATAAGCGCACCGGGTCTTCTGAAAGCTCAGCAGCCAGTTCGACCCGTGTTAGTTCGAGCGTATCCTCGACTCCCAGGCCATTCTGTTCCTCTCCCGCTGAAAGATCATCTTCCGGCTCGTCGGCCAGCTCAAGCTCTTCTTCGGGTTCGGGCTCGACGGCCTCAGGAAATGGAACTCCCAGGTCCGCAGGACGAGCCTTTCGGCTTTGTTCAGAGCGGGTTTTGGGTGCGGATGGGTTTGGTCTGCTCGGGCGTTGAGGCGGGCGTGGCTTGGGTTTCACTGTGCGGGTCATTGTCCTTCTTTACGGCGTCCGTTTTGATTCAACTGTGCCTGGTCAAGGCTGCGCAGGAAATTGGAATATTGCTGAACCATTTCTCGATAGGATGCGATGCGCAGATCACCGGATTGCTGGGAATCCTCCTGCAAAAAGCGCAACTGGGTGATGTTCTCGGTCAGCGCCGTGCGGCGGATCTTCACCACCGCGCGAAACAAGTCTTCAAGCAGGCGATCGTCCACCGGGTCGAGTTCACCCGGCTTTGCCGCCAGTTCGTCCACCAGGTTTTCCAGCGAGGGCGGCAGATTCTGGCGCAGGTAGTCAATGGCGTCATTGACATCCTGCTCGAGCGACTGGAGCACCAGCCGGAAGAGTACCTGATGGTCAGTATAGCCGAAATCTTCGGGAGTCATGCGGTCCAGGCCGGATTCCAGCAGACCACGGTCGAGACGGTAAAGCAGGTCGGGACGGCGGATGAGCAGACCCAGGATATGGGCCTCCCCCCTGTGGGAGGGAGAGAATGGGGGCGTGACGGCGGGCGGGACTTGTTGTTGTATGGCGGGAGTCTCAACCCGCGGACGGGGCCGCCGCGTTTTCGGACCCTGAGCCTGCCCGCCGCTGATCGAGCGCTCATCCACTTTAAGGAAGCGCGCCAGCCGCTGACGGTACGTGTCACGCTCGACCGGGTTGGGCAGGTCTTCGATTAACGGTAACACCTGTGCTGCAATTTCGGATTTGACTTTGGCGTCGTCCAGGTCACGCCCGACAGCCAGCGCACCCATTACATGGACCACGATGGGCTGGGCATTTTCGATCAGTTTTTTCCATTGTTCTGGGTCACGTTGGACAATCTCGTCGGGGTCGAGTTGGTCGGGCATGGTCGCCACGCGCAGGTCAGCCTGCAGGCGGGCTTCGTGATGCAGCAGACCGCGGGCGTCAAAACCAATCTCATCCTGGCGGTCGAGGGTTTGGCGAGCCGCTTCCAGCCCGCGCAGGACGGCTTTTTGCCCGGCGGCATCCGGGTCGAGGGCCAGGATGATGCTGCGGGTAAACTTCTTGAGCAGCCGCAACTGGTCTTCGGTCAGGGAGGTGCCCATCGGCGAGACCACGTTCTCGAAACCGGCTTGGTGCAGGGCGATCACATCCAGATAGCCTTCCACAATGATGGCCTGGTTGGCGGCCCGGATGGGTTTGCGCGCCCGGTCCAGCCCATAGAGCAGACGACTTTTGCTGAAGAGCGGCGTCTCGGGCGAGTTCATGAATTTGGGGACATCGTTCGGATCGAGAATGCGCGCCCCAAAGCCGGTCATCTTTCCATTCTCATCGCGGATGGGGATCATCAGGCGGTTGCGGAAGCGGTCAATGAATCCGCCGGATTCACGCTGTGAAATGAGTCCCACGTCGAGCAGTTCCTGCTCGGTATAGCCTTTTTCTGCAAAATGCTTGAGGGCGTTGTCCCAGCCTGGCGGCGCGTAGCCCAGGCCGAAGGTCTCAATGGTGGCTTCAGTCAGGTGGCGCTTCTCGTGGATATAGTCCAGGGCGAATTTCCTGGCGGGAGTGGACAAGTGATAACGGTAGAAGGTCACCGCGTCTTCCAATAGAGTGCGCAGGCGTTCATGGGCTTCTTTTTCTTCCGGTTTCTCGGCCTTGTAAGCCTCGAGTTTGACGCCTGCCCGCTCCGCCAGGTAACGCAAGGCTTCTTTGAAGTCCCAGCCTTCTTTCTTCATCACGAACTTGAAAATGTCGCCGCCCTCTCCGCACTGGCCAAAGCAATGCCAGGTCTGCCGGTCAGGGGAGACGATGAACGAGGGTGTTTTCTCGTTGTGGAATGGGCACAGGCCGGAATAGTTCTTTCCAGCGCGGCGCAGTTTCACGGTCTCTCCGACCAGATCTACGATATCAATGCGGGATTTGATTTCGTCAAGTTGAGACATAGCGTGGTTGAATTATAGACGCAGTTAAGATGCCGCGCAAGTTGCTATAAAAAAGCCCCCATTCTCAGATCGAAAAAGTGGACCGGTTGGGTGGAATATAAAAATAACAAAAAGAAGGTGACCCTTGGTTTCCCTCCAAAGATTGAGGTCCTATAACCCTTACGAAGATTATTCTGCATAAGAGTGCAGCGTATTTCTACTAATCGGGTTTCCCTTTCAACAATGTCTCCACCATCCCATTAGGAACCTGGACAGCGACCACCTCGCCGCGCACTGTGGTGATGCCGTTGGCAACGATCCATTCCTCGATGACAATTTTTCGCCCTTTAACTTCTTTCACTCTACCGCGTATTTCCAATTCAATGCCTAATGGAGTTGGTTTGAGGTAATCCACATGAAGAGAGGCCGTGAGAAAACGAAATGCGGGTTCGGTATCCATGGCGCGGTGCTCTGCGCGATACGCGGCTGCAGCGGCTGTCCCTGTGCCGTGACAATCAATGAGCGAGGCGAGCAGTCCGCCGTAAACGTATCCGGGGATGGCGATATGGTACGGCTTGGGCATGAAATGACAGACGGATTCTTCCTCATCCCAATAACTCTTGATCTGGTGCCCGTGTTCATTGAGTGTGCCACATCCGTAGCAGTGGGCCATTACATCGGGGTAATAATATTGGAAAGGTTTTTGAGCCATGGAAAGTTGTCCTATGGAGGACTGCATAAGGATCTGACCTTAAATCTCGTTATTTTCGAACTCAAACCAGTCAGTCTGGCATTCCGCCCAGGGGCCCTGGAATCCTGCGGTTTTTCCTCCTAAGGGGTGGAGGTGGAATACCGCCGCATAATCGCATCCACCTGGACTATCAATTCATCGAGCGTCATTTCGCCCAATCCAATGGATGCAATCGTACCGCTTGAATTGACAAAGAAATGCCTGGGAAGGGCATCCACTTGATACGCGGACTGGATCGCAGAATCAGGATCGAGCAGAATAGGTACTGTCATTGAATGAGCGCTTCGAAAGATGGTCACTGTTGCGGGGTCTTCAGCCACATCGATGGCAAGGACGATTAGACCGGCGTCTTTATACGTCAGGGAGATGGTTTCGATGGAACCAATTTCGTCGGTGCACTGGGAGCACACGCTGGACCAGAAAAAAAGCAGCACGGGTTGTCCGTCAAACTGACTAAGTGTTATCTGTTGGCCACTGGTCAGGCTGGTCAGGCTAAAATCAGGGGCATACAGACCCACCGCCGGCCCTATCCGGCTGGACGGACGCGGGGTCTTCGTCAATGTGTATATCAGCGCGGGAGTGAGAGTGGGAACCTTGGTAAAAGTGGCGGTTGGCAAGGCGGTACGGGTAGGAGAAGCTGTCCAGGTTGGGATTAGTGTCGGCAATTGTAAATTCGTCAGGGTTTGAGCTACGGCGAACGTCTCCTGAAGGCTGCGCGGCTGTGCCTGCGACTTTCCTTGAAGTGATGAATATTCAACATAAGCAATTAAGCAGATGACAAATACTCCCATCAAAATAAACCAAAGTCCCCACTTTGTTTTCGACTTGCGAGGAGGAGGCGCCTTCCCTGCCGGCTCGATGGGAGCAGGCGGTTCGGGGGACACCGTTTGCTCCGCTGAGGGCTGCTGGGGTATGGTTTCAGGTGCAGACCCGGTGGTAGCCCAGGCAGGCGTAAGCGGTATATCGCCTTTGGATTCTTCTATCTCGGCTGGGCCCGACACGGCGAAAGGACTTACTGAAGGTAAAACCGGGGGCTGGCTGATCAGCTTTGCCAGGCGTTCCCGGGCCGGCTCGTTTTTGGGATCCAGGCGAATAACATACTGAAGGCAATCTACCTGCCGCTTGACATCAGTGATTGTTAAACTCAATAACCACCATGCGCGTGCTGAGGCTGGATCAAGTTTGAGGTATTCCGCCAGTAACAACCGTGCTTCCTGCTGCTTGCCAGCACGCAGAAGCTGTTCAATCCGAAGCAAAATATCAGCGGGTGATTGGGTCATCGAAGCTCATCCGTTCGAAAGATAACCGGCGAAAACAAACGGGGCGGGGAAAATGTCCGCCCGTTTATCATCCTAAAAACCTTCCAACTTGCTTAAATCTGCAATGCCATCTGCCATGGATACAATCCTTTGCAGCAGTCCAAGGCGGTTTTCCTTCACGGATTTAGCCTCAGTCATTACCAGGACTTTATCGAAGAATTCGTTAACTGCCGGGATCATGGGGACGAAGGCGTTCAAAAAATCGTCCACGGACCCGGGCGCCCGCTTCTGGTGTTCGGCTTCCTCCAACGCCGCGAATAGTTTTACTTCCGCTGCCTCGGCGAGGGTTTCCGGTTTGACTTTGAACTTTTCCTTCTGGTCGCGAGTGATGCGGACGCAGCGGGCATATCCCGGCAGGAGTGTTTTCCAGTCCGGGCGGGCAACCCAGGCAGTCAACTGCTTGGCAGCCCGCGCCGCACCGGCCGGGTTGTTGGCTTGTGCCTCCAGGATGGCGTCCACCACATCGTATTTGTAGCCCATATCCATCAGTACAACGCGCAGCCTCCCGGTAATGAACTCCTGTATCTGGGTAAGGGTCTCAGCGCTGACCGGGATCGGTTCCAGCGCGGCGGCGGTTTTCAGCGCAGCGTGCAGGTCGAAGTCAATGTTATGCTCTATAAGCGGCTGAACCACGCCGATGGCGGCGCGTCGCATGCCGAATGGGTCTTTTGTACCGGTAGAGGCCAGCCCGGCGGCGAACAGGCCTGCGAGCGAGTCCAACCGGTCGGCCAGCGCCACGGCCAGCCCCGGCTTGCTGTGCGGGACGGGCTGGTACTGCTCGCCAATGGCAAATGCCACATCTGCATGTTCGCCACTTTTTATAGCATACTCTTGCCCGATCAGGCCTTGGAGTGAAGTCATCTCGACTACCATCTTGGTCACCAGGTCAGCCTTCAGCAAGTGAGCGGCGCGACATGCAAAAGCAGCCTCATCTGCTTTCAGGCCAAGCATCGGGACGAGCACGGCAGTCAGCTTTTCAATGCGTTCGTTCTTGTCGAGCATTGAGCCGAGTTTCTTCTGGAAAATGAGCGTACCCAGGCGCGGGCGGAAATCTTCCAGTTTATGTTTCAGGTCTTCACGCACGAAGAAGTTGGCATCCGCAAAACGGGCGCGAATGACGTGCTCATTTCCTTGCCTGACTAAATCCAGCCCCTGCTCGTCGCCGTTGCGGACAACCACGAAGTTTGGGAGTAAGGGCGAAGTGCCCTCCACCCCTGCAGAGCGGATGGGAAAATAGCGTTGGTGCTTCTTCATCACCGAGATGAGCACCTCTTCGGGGAGAGCCAGGAATTCTTTTTCAAAATTGCCCAACAGTGGCGTGGGTTTCTCAACCAGGTTGGCAACCTCAAACAGCAGATCGGGCGGCATAATGGCCTCGCCATTGACGGAAGCGGCTAGTTTCTTCACGCCCTCGGCAATCAGCGCCTTGCGCTCTTCCACATCCAGCACGATGCCATTCTTTTTGATGACTGCCAAATATATGTCCGCCGAAGGGATTTCAATCTCCGGTGAGTTGTACGGACGCAGGCCGCGTGTGGTGCGACCGGCAGTCAGACCGGCATACACGAACGGGATAACCGATGCCCCTAACACTGCCACCAGCCAGCGGATCGGGCGCGAGAAAGCCACACCGGTTGCGTTCCATCTCATAGACTTGTCGAACTTGATGCTGGCCACCAACCCCGGCAGGGACTCGGCCAGCACTTCGGGGGTTGGACGCCCGGTCTGTTGAACCACCGCGACAACATACTTGCCCCCGTCCACGTCGCGGATTTCCAAATCCTTGGGCAGTACACCCTTGCTCTTCGCAAAGCCAACCGCTGCCGGGGATGGGACTCCGTCCGGACCGAAAGCACGCTCTGCAGGTGGACCCTTGACCAGATCCTCGCGGTCGGGCTGACGCGGGGTAAGCGCATCCACCATAACGGCCAAACGACGCGGGGTCCCGGAAACATAGACAGAACCATGCTCAAGGTGCAGTTCGTCCAGCAGTTTCGGGATATTGGTCCGCAATTGTTCGAGGGCCGAGTCCAGGTCCGAAGCTGGGAGTTCTTCGACGCCGATTTCCAGGATAAAATCAGCGGGTCGAGAGTCGAAGGTCGAAGGCCTGTTGGCAGCAACTGCCTGATTTTTGATTTTTGACGTTTGACTTTCTTTAAGGAGCGGATACTCCTGCTCTTTGCGCTGTGCCAGCCAGGTCTCGGCCACGCGGCGGGCCAGGTCACGCATCTGGCCGAAGAAGGCCTGACGCTCGGTCACGCCAATGGCTCCGCGCGTATCCAGCACATTGAAGGTGTGCGAGCATTTCAGCACGTAATCGTGAGCCGGGACAACCAGCCCCTGGGCCAGGCAGGCTTCAGCCTCGGCTTTGTAGAGGTCATACAACTGGCGCAGGCGGGTCACATCGGCAGTTTCAAAGTAGTATTTGCTCTGCTCGAACTCGTCGTGGCGGCGGACTTCGCCATAGGTGACGTTCAATCCCCAGGGTTCGTCCCAGATGGAGGCGGCGTTGTTGAGGGCGATCAGGATGCGCTCGAGGCCGTAGGTGATCTCGACCGCCACTGGGTCGAGGTTCTGTCCGCCGACCTGCTGGAAATAGGTGAACTGCGTTATCTCCTGGCCGTCCAGCCAGATCTCCCAGCCCAGCCCCCAGGCCGAGATGGCGGGTTGTTCCCAGTTATCCTCCACGAGGCGAATGTCATGCTGGCGCGGGTTGATGCCGATCGCCTCCAGCGACTGGAGGTAGATTTCGACCGGGTTACCGGGGTCGGGCTTCAGGATGACCTGGAACTGGGTGTGCTGCTGGAAACGGTTGGGATTCTCTCCATAGCGCCCGTCATCTGGGCGAATGGAGGGTTCGACGTAGCCCACATTCCACGGTTCAGGGCCGAGCACCCGCAAAAAGGTGGACGGATTCATCGTCCCGGCGCCGACCTGAGTATAGTAGGGTTGGCCGATAAGACAGCCGTGCGCGGCCCAGAATTCCTGGAGTTGGAGGATGATGGTTTGGAGGAACGATTTGGGCATATTCGATATCTAATTTATGATTTTAGATTGGTTATTCCACTCGATGAGATTATACCGTTAATAATTTCAGCCATCTTGAATTTAATTCCATCCGGATGCCGCCCTACGAAAAAGAAGGAAACGGGTATTCCGAAAAATAAATGCTTGCCTTCACATCGTTTCTCACATAAAATAAAAACGCTATGCCCAAAGTCAACCATTACGACATGCTAAAGCACGATGTCATCATTGTGGGCGCCGGCCCGGCCGGGATTTCCACTGCGCTCCATCTGGCAAACCTGGCTCCAGAGCTCATCTCCCGGACACTGATCCTCGAAAAGGAACACCACCCGCGCCCCAAGCTGTGTGGCGGCGGCCTACTACCGGATGCCGAAGTCATCCTGCACCACCTGGGTCTGGACGTTACCGAGATTCCTCACGTCAATGTGGACTGGGCGCGTTTCGATTTCGACGGCCAGGGTATGAAAATGCGCGGCGAGAAGGATAGCAAGTTCGTTTTCCGCACCATTCGCCGCCACGAGTTCGACGCCTGGCTGGCCGCCAAAGCGCGTGAACGCGGCTTTCTCATCCATGAAAATACGGCCGTGAAGAGCATCGCTGCCACCGAGACCGGGGTGGTGGTCAGGACCGACCAGGGTGAATACCACGCGGCGGTCGTGGTCGGCGCGGACGGGTCCAACAGTCTCGTCCGGCGGGTCATCATTCCACACGAGAATCTGCACGTTGCCCGCCTGCTGGAAATCACCACCGAACCGCGGCCAGAGCAATCTTTTCACATCCAGGCCGACTCCTATTTTGACTTTCTTTACGTTCCGCAAGGGATTCGAGGATATACATGGGATTTCCCTGCCCTCGAAAATGGCCGGCCGGTGCGGGTGCGCGGTATTTTCGACAGCAATGTTTATTCCGATAAAACGGCTATTTCTCTACACGCTGCACTGGCTGATGAATTCAGACATCACGGTTACAATCTGGATACTTACAAGCTGGAGGGTCACCCACTCCGCTGGTTTGATGCGAGCAGTGTCTTTTCCGCGCCACGTATCCTGCTGGTTGGTGATGCGGCCGGTGCGGACGCCTTGTTCGGCGAAGGCATCAGCATCGCCCTGGGGTACGGTGGGTTTGCCGCACGGGCCATCCGGGACGCCTTTACGAAGGAAGATTTCTCCTTCCGCGACTACAAGCGCTCCATTCTGCAGGCTGAACTGGGCAAGGCCTTGCGACGACGAACCTTGTTCGCCAAGTTCTTTTACAGGCTGCGTTCCGCACGCTTCCAGGCCTTCGTCTGGCGGAAAATGGGCTGGTTTATCGAATGGGCTATGCGCGCCTTCTTCATCGAATGGGCGAGCAGGCAGGAAAAGCGGACGACGTAACGTCGCCCCTACTTCTTGATTTGACGGATGAAATCGGGGGAATTCAACGCACGTTCCAAAAAATACGTGACATAGCGCTGCAAAAGCGTCTCGACCTCGCTCTGGACCTCGGGGGCTGGCCGCGCCCGCTGCGCTCCAGCGTAATCACTGCGCTGGAAGTGACGCAGGTACTTGAGCGCCTTCACCGACACTCTCCATGCGCCCGGCAGCGCTACTCCACAGACTGGACAGACAACGCCGCCCTGGGAGGCAGAAAAAAACTGGTCTTCCGCCTTGATTTCCCTGCCGCAACTGGCACACTCGAACAAGTGCGGACGGTAGCCGAGCAAATCCATCAGTCGCATTTCATAATAACGGAGCGCCAGCCAGGGATCGGTTTCCTTCTCGATGCGCGCCAAGACCTCTGTCAGCTGGCGGAAGATATTATAGTTCTCGGTATCATCTTCGTAAGTGAACCGGTCGAGCAGTTCGACAACATATGCCGCCTGGCTGGTCTTGACCAGGTTTTCATGGATGGGTAGATAGGCTTCTAACGTATCAGCCTGGGTGACAATTAACAAGTCATGACCCCGCGCCAGTTGCAGGGTCACGCGCGTGAACGGTTCCAAATGCCCCGCCTTGCGGGAGCGTATCTTGCGGGCTCCCTTGGCAATGGCACGCACCTTACCGCGCTCGCGCGTATAGAGCGTAACCAGGCGGTCGGCCTCCCCCCAGTCCGCATGACGGAGAACGACAGCTTCAACACGGAAAGAACGAGGTTCGGTCATGGCAATCAGGAATTAGGCGACCAGGAATGAGGTAATCAGGAAGCCTATCCCCTGATAACCTGTTCACTGACCACCTATTTGCCTAAATCCTTCGGCGTAAACGCCCCAGGTAGCAGCCCGGTGACAGAGGTCTCCTGCACGAGGTGACCTTCACCATTGGCGATCAATACAACCATATCGAGACCGAATTCCGCCATCACCTGGCGGCAGCCGCCGCACGGCGTCCCACCATTGGGTGTGACCACCGCGATCACCTCAAACTCCTTTTCCCCTTCCGAAACCGCCTTATAGATGGCGATGCGCTCGGCACACATGCTGGTTGGATAGGCAGCATTCTCGACGTTACAACCAGTGAAGATGCGCCCGGACCTGGTTCGCAGCGCCGCGCCAACTTGGTAGTTCGAATATGGCGTGTACGCCCGGCGACGGGCTTCGTTCGCCAGGTCAATCAACGCGCGGCGTTCAGCATTGGTTAGTTTAATCATCTTTTACCTCGTTCAATTTCTTGATGGGCCGCGCCGGGACCCCGACCACCAGCGTATCCGGCTCTACATCCTTCGTGACCACCGCTCCCGCACCGGTGCGGGAGCGCGCCCCAATCTTCACTGGCGCAACCAGCATGGTATCTGAACCAATGAACGCGCCCTCACCAATCTCAGTTGGGTTTTTATGCACGCCGTCGAAGTTGCACGTGATCGTCCCCGCGCCGATGTTGACATCCGGCCCGATGGTGGCATTGCCAATGTACGAGAAGTGACCCATCTTCGTACCGGGGCCAAGCGTTGAATCCTTCACTTCGCCGAAGTTACCCATATGGACGCCTTTGCACAGGTGTGCCCCCTTCCGTAAACGGGCAAACGGCCCGATACCTACATTGTCTTCGACCACGGCCCCTTCCATCACGGTAGCCAGGATTTCGCAGCAATCACCAACAGTTGTATCCTCCGCAAGGGTATTCGGCCCGATGATACAACCCTCGCCTATGACAGTCCTGCCACGTAAATAGGTATTCGGCCAGACGACCGTATCGCAGCCAATCCTCACACCGGGTTCGATGTAGGTCGAAGCCGGATCAATAATGGTAACGCCGGCCAGCATGTGAGTCTGGTTGATGCGCTGGCGCATGGCCGCCTCCGCCTCCGCCAGGTGCACGCGAGTGTTGATGCCAATCGTCTCCACCATTTCATCGCTGATCAGCGCCTGCACCGCCAGCCCGGCCTGTACTGCCAGTGCAACCGTATCGGTCAGGTAATATTCACCCTTTTGCGCGTTAGTCCCGGTTCCAGCGGGGTAGTCCCGGTTCCCGGACGAGGCACGGGGCGAGACTTTAATTTTGTGCAAGGCATCCCACAACCATTCGGCGGAGAAACAATACGCGCCGGCATTCAACTCGTGGATGGATAATTGCTCCTCCGTCGCTGCGGCTTCTTCAACGATGGCTTGCACGTTGCCATCCGAACTTCGGACCACCCGCCCAAACCCGCGCGGATCGGCGGCGTTGACTGTTAACATGGTGAGCGGGCCCTTGTTGGCTTTCTGAGTCTCGACAAGTCTTTTGAGAGTCTCAGGACGCAGGAGCGGCATATCCGCGTAGACCACCAGCACCAGGTCCGTTTTTCCACGCAGGACGGATTCGGCCTGCTGGACAGCATGCCCGGTGCCGAGTTGTGGGTCCTGAATGATGCAACGAGCTGTCCCATCAATGAACTCGCGCACTGCTTCGGCTCCGTGTCCGATGATGACAACCGGTGTCTCGTTACTAGCAGCTTTCACGGCGGCCAGGGAATGGGCGATCATCGGCACTCCACAGACGGGATGCAGTACCTTCGGCAGAACGGATTTCATGCGTGTGCCCTGTCCGGCAGCGAGGATAACAGTGGTAATTTTCATCGGAATCTCCTACTGCTTCTTGCTTAAATCGATGAACTTTTCTGTATCGAAAGGCGCGGAAATAACGGGATCTAGGTTCAGATAATTAAGCAGTGCCCTCTAACCAAAAAGGCCTGCACTGCCAGCGGGGGCGGCGCAAGGCCCAATAGGGAGAAAAAACCCCGCTTGCAGGCGGGAAATTCAGGCTGGGGCGCCTGGATTCGAACCAAGATAATCAGCTCCAAAGGCTGACGTGCTGCCATTGCACAACGCCCCAATGGGTAATCCCGGTTCGAGCACGGGAGGCGGCGGGAATTGTATCACAGCCGCTATGGCATGGCTAGGACTCATCCTTGGGGGCCAGTCCAAGTTGTTTGGCTTGTTCATAAGAGAGCATATCCGGTTTGGAGAGAGCTTCGTGTTCATCGGCAGCTTTATTCCAGAAATCATTCACCTCGGCCGGTTTGAGTTTCTTTGTCGCGTCCTTCAACAACGGCTCCAACTCTTTCATGCTCTGCTCGACCACTTCCACTGGAGCGGAAAGCGGTTCCTGGATGGCTGAAGAGCCCAGGGTTGTTGTCTCGCCGATCACTTGTTCAATGTCCTTTCGCGCTGCCAAAAAAATATTTGCCGTTTTCAGTATATGCTCCTCATCAGCCATCCCTTTCCCGATACCCAGCATGGCATGTGTCAACCCTACCGGCGCAAAAACCAGGTCATATTTGCCACCATCAAAAACACACCAGTTCGAGACTTCTTTTTGGCCGATAAGACGTGCTACTTTCTGCCCGGCACTGTGAATTGAAAGCAAAGCTGAAACCAGAGCAACTTCGCTATCGCTATCCGGCAGGTCCCCGGCGCGTGCCAGGATTCGCCCGCTGTCATTCAGCAGGAGGACAGCGGTCGCCGCCAGTTCCCGGCGCAGGCCAGCCAGCAGGTCCGGAAGGCTGTGCTGGATCTCTGTCTCATCCGGCGCAATCGGTTCAGGTGGCAGAATAGTCTTGACCAGATCCAGGTGACGTTCAACCGCGTCCAGGAAATCAGCCATCGGGATCGGTTTAATAAAGAAGGCATCTGCCCCCGCCTCGGCGACCTCTTTGCGGATCCTGGGATCGGTCTGTCCTGTCACCAGAATGATCTTGGCCTGGGGGCGGTTCTTTTGCACCTTGTGCATCAATTCGATGCCTGACATTCCCGGGAGACGGTAATCCGAAACCAGCAGGTCTATTTTGTAACGAGAGCTGTAGAGAATGGCTTCCTCGCCGGAGGGAATTTCAACCACCTCAAGTTTATACTCAAGAGTTTCCAGTGCCGACCGCATCAGGCGGCTGACCTCCCGTTGATCTTCTACAATTAAAATACGATGCGGGGGCATATATTTCCCAAAAAGTTATTCCACCAACCAGCAGGCTGCCCAGTGATCCGGTCTCGATTCCTTGAAAACCGGTTCCTCAACCGAACATTTATCAATCGCCACCGGGCAACGCGGATGAAACCGGCAGCCCTTGGGCGGGTGGAGTGGGCTGGGCACATCGCCTTTCAGAATAATTCGATCCCGCTTGATGGTCGGGTCGGGAACCGGGATGGCCGAGAACAGCGCTTTGGTATAAGGATGCAGCGCCTCGCGATAAAGGTCCTCGCGGCTGGCCAGTTCCACCATTTTGCCCAGGTACATAACCGCCACGCGGTCTGAGATGTGTTCCACTACGCTCAAGTTGTGGGCGATAAACAGGTAGGTTAACCCAAATTCCCGCTGGAGGTCCTTCAGGATATTCAAGACCTGAGACTGGATGGATACATCCAGCGCCGAGACCGGCTCGTCGCAGATGATGAACTTGGGACGCAAGGCCAGGGCACGTGCAATACCAATGCGCTGACGTTGTCCGCCAGAGAACTCGTGCGGGTAGCGGCGGGCATGATAATCTTCCAGGCCGACTTTTTTCAGGGTCTCCATCATGGTTTCGACCCGATCGCGGTGAGTACCAATGCCATGCACATTCAGGCCTTCCATCACCGACTCACCAATGGGCATGCGCGGATCGAGCGAGGCATACGGGTCCTGGAAGATGATTTGCATGTTACGGCGCATCGATTTCAATGCTTTCCCCTTCAATCGAAGTACATCCGTCCCATCAAAATTAACCGAACCTGAAGTCGGTTCGATCAAGCGTAGCATGGAACGTCCAACGGTCGTTTTACCGCAACCGGATTCGCCTACCAATCCCAGGGTTTCGCCCTCGCGAATAGTGAAACTTATCCCATCCACAGCCTGCACCCAGGCAACTACGCGCTGTAACAGCCCGGAGCGAACAGGGAAATACTTCACCAGGTCTTTTACCACCACCAGATTTTTTCCGACAATAGGTTCGTTTGTTGCTGCAATGGTCATTGATAACTACTCCAAGAGAATTATGATAGTCCCTGCTGCCTCACCCCAATGGAGCATGATGTCCCGCCAGATCCTGATAAAGCCAACAGCGAACGATATGGTCGGAGGAGACCGGGGCCAGGTCGGGTTCGGTCTCTGTACAAATTTGCAACTGGTATTCGATGCGCGCCTTGCACCGCGGTGCAAAGCGGCAGCCCGGCGGTAGATTAACCAGGTTGGGGACCGTGCCAGGGATTACTTCCAACCGCTCTTTGATTTTGCCCAGAACCGGGATGGAACCCATAAGCCCCTGAGTGTATGGATGACGCGGGTTGGCGAACAGGGTTTTGACATCGGCCTGCTCCACAATCCGACCAGCATACATCACGGCGACGCGTTCAGCCATCTCCGCCACCACACCCAGGTCATGGGTAATGAGAACAACCGAAGCACCAACTTTGTTTTGTAAATCGCGCATCAGGTCCAGGATTTGGGCCTGGATGGTCACATCCAGTGCAGTGGTTGGCTCATCTGCAATCAGCAGTTCCGGAACACAGGCCAGCGCCATGGCAATCATAACGCGTTGAGCCATGCCGCCGGAAAGTTCGTGAGGAAACGCATTTGCCCGCTTTTCAGGTTCCGGAATACCCACCATTTTCAATAATTCCACAGCGCGCTGCAACCCGGCTTCCTTCCCCAAGTCCTGGTGGATGTTTAAAACCTCGGCAATCTGGTCACCAACTCTGAAGACCGGATTGAGGGCTGTTTGCGGCTGTTGGAAGATCATCGAGATGCGATTGCCGCGCACATGCGTCATTTCGGTCTCGGTCAAATTTAACAGGTTCTGGCCATCGAAAGTTATTTCGCCCTCGGTAATTTTACCGGGCTGGCTGATGAGCCGCATGACAGAGAGAAAGCTGACGCTTTTTCCGCAACCTGACTCGCCTACCAAACCAAGAACTTCACCAGGGTATACAACAAGGTCCACCCCATCCACAGCCTTTACAACCCCATCTTCTGTAAAAAAATATGTCTTGAGATTCTTGACTTCCAAAAGCGGTTTCTTTAAGGTCTTTGGTTGCACTACGCTACTCCGCAAAACGAATTACAGCTATTATAGCAAAGAATCGCAACTTTCCATTTTACAGAAACAGAATGCCCGGCTTGAAATCGAGCATTCTGACAATACCAAAGATATTTACAATTTACTTTTTCTTGAGCCGGACATACATCGCCGAACCGATAATGCCAAGGAGTAATCCAACCGTTGAGGCGGTATAGCTAAAGAAGTTCAAGAAAAAAGTCGATGTGAGAATGTGGAGCACCATCAAGAAAGGAAGAACGACCCCCAATACCACCAGGGCAAAGCCAATCAGAATAATCTTCAAAGGGCTTAGGGGCATGATCTATTGGTAAAGCCAGCAAGCCACGAGATGCCCGGGTTCTGGTTCAAAATCAGGTGGAAATTTCAATTCACAAAGTCCCGTGATCATCTTGGAACAGCGCGGATGGAAGCGGCAACCTGTTGGTGGATGAACCAGGCTGGGCGGTTCACCCGGCGGAAGTTCCTTGAAGGTTTCGGCGTTTTTAGCATCCGGCTCCGAAGTGCCGGTGAGCAAGGCCATTGTGTACGGATGAAGCGGGTTATCCACGACCTGGCGCACCTTGGCTTTCTCAACCAGGTTACCGGCATACATTACAAAAATGCGCTCGGAGAAGTAGCTTACAGTGGATAAATCGTGAGTGATGTAAATAACCGAGAGATTGTGCTTTTCCTGCAAATTACTCAGGAGCTTTAATATTTCCACGCGCACAGAGGCATCCAGCATGGAAACAGGCTCATCAGCCACAAGGAATTTCGGCTCCATGATCATGGCACGCGCGATGACCACGCGTTGCTGTTGTCCACCGCTGAGCATATGAGGATATTTCTGCAGGAAATCATTCACAGGAGTGAGCTTCACCTCTTCCATGGCTTTATGAATGCGCTGAATACGATCTTCCTTATTTTTGATCCCGCCGATGATCAGAGGTTCCTCCAGGATTTTTTGGACTGACATGAATGGCGCCAATGCACCGTAGGGATCCTGTTGTACATAACCTACGTTTGAGTGATACCAGTGCATGCCTTTATTGCCAAGCTCTGAAAGATCCTTATCGTTGAAAACAATTTTCCCTTTGGTTGGCTTATAAAGTGCCAGGATGGTCTTCATCAGGCTTGATTTTCCACAACCGCTCTCACCCACAACAGCAATCGTTTCACTATCAAGAATATCAAAGGTAACGCCGTCCACTGCCTTCACATATCCGGCATGACCGAACCCAAAACGTTTGAGTTCGAACCAGACGTGAAGATCATCAATGGACAGGACGGTTTTCCTTGTGTTCACATTCTTATCCATATCTATCGCTTGGGAAGCAGATACCATAACCAGGCTCCTGACTCAGGAATACAACCAACACTTTACTTTGCGACCGTCTGTTTCAATCTCGGGAGGATCTTCAACACACTTTTCGTACCGGGAAGGGCAACGATCCGCAAAACGGCAGCCTTCCGGCAGGTTTATCAGGCTGGGCGGTCTGCCCGTGATAAATTCGGGCTCCTTATCGGCATGCAATCTTGGTACGCTGGCCAAAAGCTTTTTCGCATAAGGATGCAATGGCTTTTCAAAAAATCGATAAGCGTCACTCACCTCAACAATCTGCCCCGCGTACATGATTGCCACATCGTCTGCCAGTTCACTGGATGTGGCAATGTCATGGGTAATCAGAATAAAACTGATGCCCAACTCCTTCTTCAGGCGCTTTAAAACGTTAAAGATATTCGCCTGGGTCAGGACATCCAATGCAGAGGTTGGCTCATCGAGGATAATCAATATGGGAGAGGTAACCAGGGCCATCGCAATCGCCACCCGCTGGCGCATGCCGCCACTCAACTCAAACGGATAACGGCTGATAAAATCTTCTGGAACACCCACATGCCGGAACATTTTCTTCACCAGCGCGATGGCCTCAGTCTTATCCACGCCAAGATGGACAATGGCTGGTTCCGCCACCTGGTCACCAACCCGGAGCACCGGATTTAAAGCATTCATGGCGGCCTGCGGTACCATGGAGATGGAAGCCCAGCGAATATTCTGCCGGAATTCCTCCTCATTCAGGAGCATAATATCCTGCCCCTCCAGATAGATGCGGCCTGAAAAAGTTCCGGCATTGCGGGGTAAAAGACGCAGAATGGCTTTAGCCAGGGAACTCTTCCCACAACCCGACTCACCCAGGATCACAACCGCGCGGTTGTGGTTTAAAACGAAATCGACCCCATCCACCGCCTGGACCGGGCCCTGGCTGGAGTTAAAATATAAAGTCAGCTTTTCTATGCGCAAAATTTGGTTGTCTCGTTGTGTCATTGGGTTATGCATCCCTCAATCTGGGATTGAAGATACGATCCAGCGCGAAGCCAAGCAAAGCAAAGCCCAACCCTGTAATCATCAACAAAATGGCAGGCTCCAGCACCCAGTAATAGCGCCCTTGATAGAGCGCTCCATCCGTGAAGGCGTCATCAATCACTTTTCCCCAGGTTGGCAGGACCGGGTCACCCAGGCCAAGAACCGCCAGCGTAGCTTCAAGAAATACATAGGTTGGCACGGCAGAGACCAGAGCCGGGATCAACAAAGGGATCATGCGAGGAATCAAATACGAAAAGATAATCCGGGAACCTGAAGCGCCGTACGCCCGGGCGGCCTCAATATAGCTTGATTCTTTGGACTGCAGGAAAATGGATCGGTAGGTTAGAATCGATCCAGAAAAAATGCTCAACACGATTGTAACGCCCAACATCAACCAGATACTGCGCGAGTAGAAAGTGCCCACCATGATCAAAATGGCCAAAAATGGCAGGACTAAGTTGACTGCGGTAATGCGCTGGATCAATTCGTCCACCCAACCGCCATACCAGGTGCCGATTGCGGCGATGACCATGGTCAGCAATGACGTTCCCAGAGCTCCCAATATACCAAATGCCAGCGCGATCGGCGTGCCGTATAATAACGGTAGAAGAAGGTCGCGCCGGTATAAATCGGTGCCTGCCAGCCCAAAAAGGTCGCCCTGAAATACGAATTGGGCATTGATATCCGAACCCGCCTCAAAGGTGGTCCCGCTGATCACCAGTTGATACTTTCCTTTCAACGGGGTTGGATTTTTCGCCTGGGGGTCTGCAAAGAGCGCCTGCATGACATTTTCGCTATGCAACCTGGCTTGAAGTTTTGGATCCTGGGAAAAACGGAAGGTTGCTTTGTAGTCCACCGCCATGTCCGCGATCCTGATCTTTCTGCCATCCGGGGTAATCCAGGCAACCGAAACAAATGGTAATTTCTTTATAATTGTTGGATTGAAATACAGGATCATCTCCTGCGGGAATCCATCATATTGGTAATCGAAAGAATATGTCATATCCACAGTAGAGATATTCGGATCGTTGGGAGTGACGGTCTTAGGCATACTCCCATCGGCAGTGTCCACTGCAAAAGATACCGGCTGTTTCTTGCTGGTGAAAAAGTTGAACCAGGCTGGAGCAGCGTACTTTGGATTTTTATACCAGACGTCCTCCCCGCCTCGCCAAAGACGAACAGCCTCACTGTATGGGATCGTGACCAACGCGTAAACAGCAACACCCAGCATGAACAAAATAATCAGCGAGCCGAAAATTGCCGATGGGTAACGCAGAAGATTGCGGATGGAGTTCTTAAGTGTGTTCATTGGGAACTTCCTGAACCAACTTTAACACGCGGGTCAACCAGGGCATACACAAAATCAAGCATAAAAGTAGTGATTGCCAGCAGGTAAGCATAAATGATCGTAGATCCAACGATCACCGGCGTATCGTAGAAACCGATGGCGCGGTAGAGTGTAATTCCTAGCCCGGGCCATAAGAAAACCGTCTCGGTAACTATAAATCCGGTCCATAGCTGGATGACCAGTAGCGCAAAATTGGTGATGATGTTTGGCAGTGTGGGGCGGAGAATATAACGGCGCTCGATATCCCGCGGCAGCAGTCCCTTCGCCTTGGCCATTTCCACATAATCCTCACTGGAGTAGATGAGAAAAAAAGTCCGCCAGTTGTAAATGCTCAGGAAGATCGAACTGATGATGACAGAAAAGGCTGGCAGGATGAGATGCTTTAGTACATTGAGACCATACGCAACCGGATTGGTTGGCGGGGGTGAATCCACCAGGCCTCCAAAAGGGAGGATCCTGAAAATCGCCGCAAAGATCAGGATAAAGAAAATGCCGTAAAACCAGGGAGGCGCCGAGGAAGTTGGCGAAAGGGCGATGGTTAACTTATCCATCCAACTGCCGTATTTTCTTGACAAAGAAAGAGCAATAAAAAGGCTGGCAAAGAATAAGAAAAGCTCGGACGTGCCCGTCAGGAGCAGGGTGGCAGGCAGGCGTTCGAGCAGGATCAGGCGCACTTCCTTGGAACCATCATTACTTGTCATGTTTATGGCGCGACCCAGATTCAACGTGAGGGCATTGGTAAGGTATCTGAAAGAGCGCACCGCAAAAGGCTGATTCAGGCCCAGACGATCCACTTCCGCCGCGATCTTTTCCTGGATGAGTTTCGCCCGCACATCGGGTGCCAGGTTGCGGTAGGCCGGGTTTGACGCAATGGACTGTGTGATATTATCACGGACTTCGTTGCGCATGATCGTGTCTACATATCCCCCCATGTTGGCGATCAGAATGGTCAGATATACACCGACCGTGACGGTGACAGCCAGGGTGACCAGCCGGAGGCCTGTGTATTTTGCCAGGCGCATGAAGGTGCTACTCGCTGAGGATTTCTTGACAACTGGTGAAGCGGGTGCCGGCGTGGTTAAGGTTTCTGTAGCCATATCATCCTTGCAGTGTAGATGGATGTAAGAAGGGGGGGCAAGGACAAGCCCTTGCCCCCCCAGATCAACAAATAGAGTTAAAACTTAACCCTACGGCACAACCGTGTAGTCAAGCGTTGTGAAGGCCGGGATGGCAACGGGAATAAGTACCGCCGCTGCCTCGATCCTGCCGCTACCCGCAACAAGCTTGGAGGTTACATCGGTAGGCACGGTGAGTGTGTATTTTCCATCCGCTCCTGCGGTGGCTACACCTGCACCAACGTAGACGGTCTTGCCCTGAGCATCGTAGATCAGGAATTTGACCTCTTTGACATCGGAGCTGGCGTACGCAGCACCACTGGACTTCATGGTCAAAGTAACATTAAACACCGCCTGATCGCCGATCTTGATCTGGGCCGGGCCATCCAGCGCGGCCACTGCCAGCGGAGCCGTGCCAAACCTGGACCAGCGGTCCGACGGATCCGTGAACCAACCGTTGTTCTTCACTACAGCGGACCCAGCGTTGAGATCCACGGAGGCCAGGTAATAAGGACCGGTGCCGTCCCAGAAGTGATGTTGAGCGGTGTACCAGGCCTTAAGGGCGGTATAGCGAAGGGTGGCATCTGCAGGGGTGATGTAGGCGCTCATGGTGGGCGCATACGGAATGGTCTTATCGGTAATCGCCTGGTCCAAGTACTTGGCCAGGATACTCAAGCTCGGGCCGCCGATGAAACTCATCCACTCGACCTTATTCCGGTCAGCTTCGCCTGTTCCCCAGGCCAGTTCCTTGGCCGCCACGGCCATATTACCAATGGCAATGCTTTCCCAGGGGGCTTCACCATAAAGATATTTCGGCCACCAGGTGCCTACAATGGAAGCATCAAGCTCCGCATCCGAGTAGTAGTTGTCATCGTAAGTGGCGATGGTCAGCGGGCTGGTCGAAATGATCTGCAAGCCCTTGAAGTGGGTCAGGGTGGCTTCCAGGTACCCCGAAACATCTGAATCATAGATGGCGCTATCTGCTTTGCCCTCATCAAATGTCATGATCATCTGCATGACAAAGTCGGCCACGGAGAGCTTGGTGCCATCGTGCCATTTCACCGTATCGAACATGTTGGCCGGGAAGTAGACGACAACTTTTACCTTGGAAGTGACACCGCTGGGGAATTTCTCGGCAACGGTGATGAATTTCTGGGCTTTGGCATCCCAGTCAGCCCAGGCATCCGGGGGCACAGTAATCGTGTCGGCTGTGCTTAACGTTACCCAGGGGGAGCTCGAGGTAACCGGGAGACCGGTCTGCACAGTCACTTCGGCCTTCTCGGCGCGCAATGGCCAGGAAAGGCCGGTGTACGGGTCGGGCATGAAAGCATTGCCATCTACTGCATTCTGTACAAACGCACTGGTCACCCAGTTGCTGCCGTTGACCGGATTCCAGGGATCAGTGAACAGGGTGGCGGTGCTGGCAATTTTTACCTGGCCGCCCTCCTGGCCGACTAAGCGCAGGTTATAGGGCGCCATTGCGGTGGTTTCAACACCCGCACCCACATCAGCACTTACCTGGAGCTTGCAATTGAATGGGGCATAGGTCTGCAGGTCAACCGTCCAAACCTGCAACGAGTCCTGCAGTGCGAGTGGGAGGGCCTGGGCAATCAAGTCATGGCGCTGCTGAAGGGTGGTGAAATTGCCATTCGCTAAGTCATCGCCAACCTTCTGGTAGACGGGATCGGCTACGTTCGCGACATTGTACGGGTAGCCGTCGACGCTATCAGGCAGGTACATTTCCTGGAAAATGGTCTTCTCATCTCGACTCAGGCCATTGGAACCCCAGCCAGCTGTGTAAATATTCCACTGCCCTTCCTTGGGGTCAGAGCCAATCCAGATGGGCGAAAGCTCGGATGACTTCTTTTCCACTCTATTCACTGTGAAGCCGAGGGATTCCAGTTGTTGGGCAAAATATTCGCCCTGTGGAAGGCGTGTGCCGTCACCATCGTTGCGGATCAGGAAGATCAGGGTAACGGGTGCGCCACTGAACTGCCATTTGCCGGATGCGTCCTTCGTTGCACCCATGGTGGGCATTTCAGCGTCAACAACTGCCTGGGCTTTGGCCAGGTCGTAAGCATAATAGGCTTCGAGCCCGCGGGCCACGTCGATCACACCGGTATAATCCACCAATTGCGTGGCCAATGGGGTGAACTTCGGCAGGGCTCCACCGGCATAGATTTCCTGGTTGATGTAATTGCGGTCAATTGCCCAGTTCATCGCCTCGCGGATCTTGTGATCCGTGAAGGGGTTCAGCTTGGTGGTATCTGTGAAGACAGCCGCGTTAAACATGAAATCGTAGAAAGTTCCATACGACTGTGTGTAGCATAAGTTGGCACTCTTGATTTCAGCAAGTTTGTTGGCAGCCAGTCCGTAGCTGAACAGATCAATAGCACCCGCGCTGATCTGCGTTATAGCCGAGGATGCCTCAACAATGGAATAATCGATCTCGTCCAGCCAGCCGCCTTGGCCGGACACACGCGCAGGAACCCCGGTAAATTTGGTCGCGGCCGGACCGCAGGAGGCCAGCATCATGCTGAAAACCACCAACAGGCCAACAACTATCGAAATGCGATTTCGAGACATTGTCTTTCTCCTCCAAAATTAATTAGTTGAACAGGTTAGGGTGAATGAGGAAAACAAAACCAACAATTTGAGGTTATTCCCGAGAATCACCTCCTTCGCTTAAAAAAGCTTATTCCTGGAATTCGAGTGAAATGCCAGATGTGTTAAAAGAAGATTAACACAAGAAACTCAAAAAGTCAAGTGTGCCTGTTCAGCCATACTTGGGAACCAGCCGGTTCATGGCTGGCAGCCCGCCCCGCTGTCAAATGACTCGATATTCCACAGGCTGCTGGCGGCAGTCGGGTCAAGGGAGAAATGGCACAGGTCTGCACGCGCCGCGGCCGTTTCGACCCGCCAGTAGAGCGGGATAACCGGCAAATCCTTCGAGAAAATGGACTGGGCCTGGGCGTAGGCTGCCGCATGCGCCGGGTCATCCGGAAAGGATTGTTGGGCCGCCAGGCAAGTCGCGTCAAAAGCTGGATTACTGTAACCGCTGACATTCGTCCCCACCCAACTGTTCGCCGCGTTCGGCACCTCGGAACTGGTATACCAGTCACAGGGTGACTCGATCCCCGTACTGCCCATGGCGAACTCGGCCAGGTCGAAATTCCGGCCAAATAGCACCCCGTCCGGGCCAGGTGCATAAAGTGTGTTTGCATCGAGATACTGCACATTGACTTTGATTCCACATTGCTCTAGGCCGGCGGTCAGGATGGTGCTCACCTGCTGGCGCTGGACGGCGTTGGTGGTAACGTAATTTAACTCGAATGGAGTCCCGGATGGAATGCCCGGCACGCCCCAGGCCTGGCGCGGCGTGGATGGATTATGATCCACATCCTTCCAACCGGCCTGCTCAAGCAGTTGACCAGCGGCAGCCACATCAAAGGAATAGGTGGTTCCATTCGGATTATAAAGAGGATGATCCGGCGGCAGATAGGAATTCGGAACGCTGCTCAGGCCCGAAAGCACTGAATCCACCACCTGCTGGCGGTCGAGGCATAATGCCAAAGCCTGGCGCACCCGTACATCGCTAAAATAATCAACGCGATTACTGGTATTAATGCCGTTATCATAGGATGCCGGTCGGATCCCGAGTGCCAGTTCTTCCATCACCGGTACTGTGGTGAACAAAGCCTGCAACTGGTTCTGGGCTGTCATCGAGCGCAGCAACCCCACCTGCCCGTCCAGGCGGATACTGGGGTCGAGTATGTCGCAGGTACCCGCCAACAGGTCACTGATGGCCGTCCCGGGGTCCGCTACAAAGCGGAAAGTCAGGATGTCAAACTTGGGCAGGCCCTCGCCGGTACGAAAATAGCGTGGGTTCTTCGTCAGGGTGATGTGGTCCCCGGCAACCCATTCTTGAATAACGTAAGCCCCCCAGCCAAGCGGGGACCGCGCGGACTCGTCAGCATCGCTTAGCTGGTCTACCGGTATCTGGCCCCACAGGTGTTTGGGGAGCGGAGACCAGAAATTGGTGAAATAGGTTGGGTCAATGAAACCAGGCTTGCCCCACCACTGAATAGTGGTCTCGTCCGCCGCTTCATATGACTGGGTGTGGTCCACCAGGTACTTGGAGCCGGAGGAGGCTGGATCAGCAGCCACCTGGTAAGCGTAGACCGAATCTTCAGCAGTGAGAGGTTTGCCATCCGACCAGGTGAGGCCGGGGAGCATGTTAAATGTAACCTGCATCTGGTCCATCTGGACCTCGGCTGTGCCATCGTACTTGATAACACATTTGTCGCTGGTACAGCCTGCCGGGCGGATTTTCACTCCCACCGCCAGCGTGACCGGCGTACCACTGGCATCCACCACCTCGTCACCAACATTGACTGATTTCGCAAAGAGTTGGGCGTCACCGTTTTCGATGCTCGGCAGACGCTTCAGGATCACTGCCTGATACCTATAGGAATTCGTGTCAATCGGCCCATCGTAGACCGCCGCCAGCACGCTGTGCGCGGCCGATGAGAAATTATCCACCGGGTACAGGCTGGCCGGTTCCTGCCCCAGGCAGACGGTCAACTGGCGCAGCGGTTTGGGAGTCGTCGTGAGAGTAGGCTCGGGCGTTGGGGTGGGAGGCGGAGTTTTCTGGCCACAGGCAACCAGAAGCAACAGCCCAAGGATCAGGCCACAAGGGAAAATGACAGAATGACGAAAAGACATAACGATCCTCCCTGCCCCGTGCGAGAACCGGGACTACTCGCTGGAACCAGGACTACTCGCGAAAAGACTCATGGGATTCGGGGTCACTGCGCAGGATTATACAACAGAGTGCCCCCCTGTGATGGAACCGGGAGTATCGCTTTCGTTGACAGTCCCCTGCCCTGACGGTACAATGAAGTCCCAAACCACTTGTTAGGGAAAAGGAGACTCCCAAATGCTAAATGAATTTAAAGCCTTCGTCATGCGCGGCAATGTTATTGATCTGGCCGTCGCCGTGATCATCGGGGGAGCATTCGGTAAGATTGTCTCATCGCTGGTCACCGACATCATCATGCCATTAATCGGTCTGATCATCGGCGGGATTGATTTCAGCGGTTTGGCCTTCACCCTCGGCAGCGCCAAGGTGACCTACGGCAATTTCATTAACAACATAATTGATTTTATTATCATTGCCCTGGTCATTTTCCTGATGATCAAAGTCATTGACAACCTGAAGAAAAAGCCCGCACCCGTCGTAGTCGAACCGACCACCAAGGAATGCCCGTACTGCTTCTCGACCATTTCCATCAAAGCGACGCGCTGCCCAAATTGCACGTCCGAATTGAAATAACCCCTGGTTTGGGGCACGAACCATCGTGCCCCTGCGAACCATCCCCATCATGGATTTCCTCGACAAACTCAACCCCCAACAGCGCCAGGCTGTGACGGCTGGTGCCGGTCCCATTTTGGTGTTGGCCGGACCCGGGTCCGGGAAGACGCGCGTCCTGACCCAGCGCGTGGCCTATTTGATTGCCTACGAGGGCGTGCGTCCGTATCAGCTGCTGGCGGTTACCTTCACCAACAAGGCGGCACGGGAAATGAGCAACCGTGTCCGTGACATCCTGGGCGAATTACCCGCCGATGGTCTCTGGCTGGGGACATTCCATTCCATCTGCGCCCGGCTCCTGCGGCGCGAGGCCGAGCATCTGCCTTTCGATGCCAGTTTCGTTATATATGATGAAGACGACCAGCAACGTGTGGTCAAAGGGGCCATCCGTGGCCTGAACCTGGATGATAAAACTTATCGCCCACAATCGGTTCATGCTGCCATCTCACATGCCAAAAACGAGCTGATTTTTCCTGAAGATTACCCCACACAGACCTACCGCGACGAGGTGGTCAAGCGCGTCTATAAACGTTATCAGGAAATCTTGAAACAAAATAACGCGGTTGACTTCGACGACCTGTTATTATGGACGGCGCACCTGCTCTCCGAATTCCCCGCCGTGCGCGAGAAGTACGCACAGCGTTTTATGCATGTGCTGGTGGATGAGTTCCAAGATACAAACTTCGCCCAATATGTCCTGCTGAAACACCTGGCATCGGGACATAATAACCTCTTCGTCGTGGGTGACCCCGATCAATCGGTGTACCGCTGGCGGGGCGCAGACTACCGCAACGTTCAGCGCTTCGAGCAGGATTTTCCCGAGTCACAGGTGATCCTGCTGGAACAGAACTACCGTTCCAAGCAGACCATCCTCGACGCCGCCATGGCCGTGATTGACCGCAACCCGCACCGCCGCCGCAAGAGCCTGTTCACCGAGCGCGGTGCAGGCGAGAAACTCTTCTATTATGAAGCACTGGACGATTACAGCGAAGCTGCCTTCGTGGTGGACACCATCGCCAGCCTCGTCTCCAGCCGGACCTGTGAGCCGGGTGAGTGTGCCGTGATGTATCGCACCAACGCCCAATCCCGTCTGCTGGAAGAAGCCTTCCTGCAAGCGCGTTTACCCTATCGGCTGGTGGGCGCACAGCGGTTTTATGGACGGCGTGAAGTCAAAGACATCATTTCTTACCTGCGCCTGGTTCACAACCCCGCCGACGAAATTTCGCTCGACCGGGTCATCAACCTCCCGCCGCGCGGCATCGGCGACAAAACCATTCTCGCTTTGCGCACCGCTGCCCGCGGGGCAAACACCCCCCCGTCAGCAGTGCTGATGGACCTGGCCCGTGGTGACGCCTCTCCTTTTTGGGCGCAGTTCGCCGGTCGCGCTGCGCTGCCGCTGGCCGACTTTGGGGCATTCCTTTCGAACTGGCGGGCCGAGGCGCCGCGCCTCACCGTCACCGAATTGTTCGACCGCATTGCCAAAGATATCAACTATCAGGCCTACCTCGACGACGGTACAGACGAGGGCGCCGAGCGCTGGGAGAACGTCCAAGAGTTGCGCCGGTTAACGGTCGAGTACGAAAGCCGCACCTTGACTGATTTCCTCGAAAACGTGGCGCTCATCTCCGACCAGGATACTCTGGTCGAGGGCAAGAACGCCCCCACTCTGTTGACCCTCCATGCCGCTAAAGGGCTGGAATTTGGCGCGGTCTTCATTATCGGTCTGGATGACGGCCTCCTGCCGCACAGCCGTTCCTTCGATGAACCCGAAGCGATGGAGGAGGAACGCCGGTTGTTTTATGTTGGCATTACGCGTGCTAAAGACCGGCTTTATCTGCTGCGGGCCTTGCGGCGGGGCGGACGCGGCTATGCCGAGGAAACCATCCCCTCGCGCTATCTGGATGACATCCCACCCGAGTTGCTCTCCGGGGAAGCTCGCACCGGGTGTCGCTCCAGGCATTCGTCCACCCCTGCGTGGCTGCGTTCGGACCCGCAAAATGGAAACTCATCCTCCCCGAAGGGAGTAGGGTCTGCCATTGTCACAGAGGCGCGTTTCCGTGCTGGAATGCGAGTTCAGCACCCCGCCTGGGGCGAGGGGATTGTGCTCACCTCCCGCTTGCAGGACAATGATGAAACCGTAGATGTGGTTTTCGAATCGGTGGGAATCAAGCGGCTGGCAGCGAGTCTCGCCAACCTGACAATCTTGAATTGAAGCAGGAGTACCGGGGAAGGATGCCTCTGTGCCTTTTGCTTCTAGTATGGGAAAATAGATAGGTTCAATCTCCTTGAAATTCATACCGTTGCGGCGAACACACGAAGCGAGTAACGGCATCTCCAGGTAATAAAAGGACTCCTATGTTGAAAAACCTCCCCACCACCCCGCAAGAAATCATCGCCTGGGCCTGGCCTGCAATCGAACCGCACTTCAAAGACCTGGAAGCCCGTCCACTCAGCGCTACCAACGTGGACGGCTGGCTGGCCGACTGGTCGAGCGTCAGCGAACGCATCGAAGAAATGTACTCCCGCCTCTCGGTCGCCGTATCGGTCAACACTGCCGATAAAGCAGCAGAGGCGCACATGAACGCTTATCTTGACGGCATCTTCCCCAATGTGATGGCTGCCGAGCAGAAACTCAAGGAGAAGTTGCTCGCCAGTAACCTGGAACCAAAAGGTTTCGACATCCCGCTGCGCAACATGCGCGCGGAAGCGGGCCTCTTCCGCGAGTCCAACCTGGCGCTGCTGGCTGAACAGCAAAAACTTGCCATCGAATATGACAAAATCTGCGGTGCGCAGACGGTCAAATGGGAAGGTGAGGAGGTTACGCTCACCCGTCTCGCCATGAACTTCCAGCAGCCTGACCGCACCCGGCGCGAAAAAGCCTGGCATCTCAAGGCCAAACGTCAACTATCTGACAGAAAAGCCATCAACGACCTGTGGCAAAAGTTCATGGACGTCCGCGCCAGGATCGCAAAAAACGCCGATAAACCCAGTTACCGGGAATATGCCTGGGTGCAGAAATTGCGCTTCGACTATAATCCCGATGACTGTAAGTCCTTCGCGGCGGCCATCGAGCAGGTGGTCGTCCCGGCCGCGACGCGCATCTACCAGAAACGGAAGCAGGCCCTCGGTCTGGATACTCTTCGCCCGTGGGATTTGGTGGATGGCTGGTACTCGCTTCCCACGCAGCCAGCTGGCATCCCGCAACTCAAGCCGTTTGCCTCCATCGAAGAACTAATATCAAAAGTCTCGGCTATCTTCCACCACGTGGACCCGGTGCTGGGCGGCTGCTTCGACCGCATGGTAGCCGAAGGCCTGACCGATCTCGATAACCGCAAGAACAAGGCACCCGGCGCGTATTGCACCTCCTACACTTCCATCCGCAAGCCGTTCATTTTCGTCAATGCCGTTGGAACGCACGACGACGTGATAACCACCCAGCACGAATCCGGCCATTCCTTCCACATTTTCGAGACGGCCAAAATCCCGTACATCCAACAGCTGGCTGTGCCGATGGAATTTGCCGAAGTGGCCTCGATGGGGATGGAACTGCTGGCTTCTCCCTATTTGACAAAAGCCAACGGTGGTTTCTATTCGGACGCCGAAGCTGCGCGCGCCCGTATTGAGCATCTGGAAGGCATGATCCTTTTCTGGCCATTTATGGCCGCTGTGGACTCGTTCCAGCAGTGGGTCTACGAGAACCCCCAAAAAGGCGCTGACCCGGCGGCTTGCGATAAAAAATGGGGTGAACTCTGGGACCGTTTCATCCCCGGTGTGGATTGGACCGGTTTGGAGGAAGTCAAAGTCACCGGCTGGCATCGCAAACACCACATCCACGAGGTACCGTTTTACTATGTGGAGTACGGGATGGCACAATTAGGCGCAGTACAAATCTTTGGCAATGCGCGCACCAACCAGGCCAGCGCCGTGGCTGCTTACCGCAAAGCACTTTCGCTGGGCGGGATGGTGACCCTGCCTGAACTTTTCGCCACTGCACAGGCAAAGTTCGGCTTCGATGCTCCCACCCTCAAGAAAGCCGTGGATTTGATGGAAGGCGTGATTGGGGAACTGGAGAAGAAAATATAAACATGTAGGGGCACAGCAATGCTGTGCCTCCTTTTTGGAGGAACCATGGACTGGAAACTGCTTTGGCAAATCTTCTGGCTCTTCACAAAAGTCGCCATGTTCTCGTGGGGCGGCGGGCCGGCATCCCTGGGTCTGATGCAGCGCGAGGTCGTGTCCGCTGGGTGGCTCTCGACCGAGGAGTTTGCTGACGACATCGCCCTGAGCAACGCCCTGCCCGGTCCAACCGCTCCACAGGCCTCCGCCTATGTCGGTTACAAATTGGCCGGGTGGCCGGGAGCCGTTTCCGCGGTAGCCGGGACGGTCGTCCCGGCTACTTTGTTGATGCTCATCCTTATCATCGGGTTCTTCAGCATCAAGGACAATATATATATGAAGGCCGCCATCAAGGGCATACGTCCTTTTGTAGTCGGTCTGCTGGCCTGGACAGCCTACCAGATGGCCGTGACCATCTTTAACCTTAAACAAGGAGTCGGTGTTTCCTTTCTGCAGGGCTGGGATAAGTGGTTGATTGGACTGGGAGCTTTCCTAATCCTGACATTCACTAATATCAGCCCCATTTGGCTGGTAATTGCCACAGCAGCTATTGGTTTGGTTTTTTATCGATAACCCGGCTTATTGGGAGCCAAGCCCCCGGAGAGAGAGTAAGGGTAAAATAGAGGCATGACCCAAACAATTAGAATCGTTATCCCGACTGCCGGATGGGCCACGCGGATGAGGCCCCAAACCTGGTCAAAGCCCAAGCCGCTGGTGAGCGTAGCCGGCAAGGCCGTCCTCGACTACCTGCTGGACATGTTCAAGTCCATCCCTGCAGGGATGGAGGTGGAATACGTATTCATTGTCGGGCCATACTTGGGCGAGACGCAGATCCCGCTGTATGTGAAAGAACATTATCCCAGCCTGAAAACACATTACGTCCTGCAGACGGCGATGAGGGGGCAGGCCGACGCGCTGTGGCTTGCCCGCGAACACCTGACCGGTCCGCTGCTGGTCTGCTTTTCAGATACACTGATTACGACTGATTTCTCCTTCCTTGCCACTAAAAAAGCAGACAGCGTGGCCTGGGTCAAGCCTGTGTCAGACCCGCGGCGTTTTGGCGTGGCCGAGACGGATGCGGGCGGCTGGGTGACCCATCTCATCGAGAAGCCGCAGACGATGGATAATAACCTGGTGGTCGTCGGGTGTTATTATTTTAAACAGGCCGAAAAATTACTTTCCGCGATTGAAGAACTGTTCCGGCGTGGCACTTCACTCAGGGGTGAGTACTTCCTCACAGATACCATCAACATCATGGTTGAGCGCGGATTGAAGATGCGCACACAGACTGTGGAGGTGTGGCTGGATACCGGTACGATTGACGCTACGCTGGAAACAAATCGGTATTTGCTTGAACATGGCAATGCCAACAAAACCAAAAACGAGGAACAAAATGGCCTGAAAATCGTGCCGCCGGTATTTGTTCATGCCAGCGCCGATATCAGCAATTCTGTGATCGGCCCATACACCTCCATCGGGGCGGATTGCAAGATCACAGGCGCGCGGGTTGAAGACTCCATCCTCGAAGCCGGGGGAACGGTGGACGCGGTGGCCTTGAAAGGTTCATTTATTGGCCGGCAGGCCAGGGTTCAGGGACGTTCCGCCGATGACCCGCCGCTGAAGTTGAATATCGGAGATAATAGTTCCGTTACTTTGTAGCGTTGTTTTTATGCCTGATATCGTCGAGTGCCATTCCGGGTCTGCCTACGCCGAGAGACCGACAGCGCTAACCTGGCAGGGACAGCGGCTCATCATCGCGGAAATCCTGTCCCAGGGACGCACGCCGCAGGCGAAATGGTTCCGGGTCAGGACAGCGGCAGGACAGTTTTTCGAACTGTCCTGCGTTGAGTCAGCCGACGAATGCCCATCCGAACACGAGTGGCAAATTCACCAATTTTGAGGAGGCTGTATGCAGGAAATATCTGACGTGCGTTATCTTGCAAAGAGTGTGGCTGGACTGAAACCGTCTGGCATTCGCAAGTTTTTTGACATCGTTGCCACGATGAAGGATGTCATTTCACTCGGCATCGGTGAGCCGGATTTCACAACGCCGGAACCAATCCTGGAAGCAGGCATACGTTCCTTACATGCCGGGGAAACCCATTACACCTCCAATTCGGGTAAGATCGAATTTCGGCAAGCCGTGGCTGAGAATTTAAAACGCCTCTACGGTGTCAGCTACGACCCGGTCAACGAGATTATCGCCACGGTGGGTGTCTCGGAGGCGCTTTACCTGGTGATGACCGCCCTGCTCGACCCGGGTGATGAGGTCATCATCCCAACCCCATGCTTCGTCTCGTACCAGGCTGGGGTGATTCTGGCAGGCGGGATACCGGTGGAAATCCCCAGCCGGATGGAGGACAATTTCGAACTGGATCCGGACCGTATCCGCGCCGCCATCACACCGCGTACAAAGGTAATCTTCGTGGGCTACCCCAGCAACCCGACTGGTTCGGTTGCTACGCGCGAGACCCTGGAACGGGTGGCTGAAATCGCCATCGAACACGATCTGCTCATCGTCTCCGACGAGATCTACGACCGGCTAGTGTACAACTTCGACCACGTCTGTGTCCCGGCGCTGGGAGAACAGATCAACGAGCGCACCGTCCTGTTGGGCGGACTATCGAAGGCTTATGCCATGACCGGCTGGCGCATCGGCTACGCCTGCGGCCCGGCGGATATCATCAAAGGCATGGTGCGCATCCACCAGTACACCATCATGTCCGCCCCAACCACCGCCCAGGATGCAGCTCTCGAAGCCCTTACTAATGGAGAAAAGTATGTTCAAGAGATGGTCGCCGAATACGACCGGCGGCGCAAGCTGATCGTTAGCGGATTGAACAAACTCGGTCTGACCACTTTCGAGCCGCGCGGCGCGTTCTATGCCTTCCCCAAGATTTCTGCCTCAGGCATGGATGATGAAGCCTTCGCCGAAAAACTCCTGCGGGAAGAACGTGTGGCTGTGGTGCCGGGGAATGCTTTCGGAAAAGGCGGCGAGGGGTTCGTCCGCTGCTCGTACGCTACGGCTTATGAGAAGATCGAAGAGGCCCTGCATCGCATGGAAAAGTTTATGAACCGATATGGATAAACCCGGGAACAATTTCTGTTTAATTCCCTTTATAACGAGAATTCCAAAAGACCCGGTGCGGTTTTCACAAAGTCGGGGTTTGGGATGACAAGGCTTTCGGACTTTGCGAAATCTCTGAAAGTCCCGGGGTGAACCGTTTCGCCCACTTTTTGGTTTGGTGTAAAATACCAGAGGTTGGAGTATCATCTCAATAAATAGGGGCGGGGTGTGTGCGGGCGGCGAAGCCACCCGCACACACCTCCATCCTCCCCGACTTATTGAAAGGATACAAGTTGGAGGTACCTGATGATTTTTCAAGTAGGTATTGAAAATAACAATGAAGGACGATCCATCGCCTGGGCATTGGAACATCCTGGCTGTTTTGCTTATGGAATAAAAGCCGAGGCGGCCGCGACAAACCTGGAAGGGGCGCTTAATAAATATGCCGGCTGGATACTCCGCCATGAGCGAAACACCTGGCTCAACTTCGCCGAAAGTGATATTGAGGTCGTCATCAATGGAACCTGGGATGTTTATTTCATCAATGACGATCTGGACAAAACCACCGAGGCAGACGGCTTTACCGTGGAATCTTTCTTCCCTTATGATTGGAAACCGCTCACTACAATTGAAATCAAACACGCCCTGGATATGCTGGCCTGGAGCCGGGATGATCTGCTCAAGTCCGTGCATGGACTTAGCGAGGTGAAACTCAACCAGACGTATCCAGGCGAACGCTGGAGCATCAACGGGATTCTTGGTCATGTTGGCGGGGCGGAATGGTGGTACATGGAACGCCTCGGACTCGCCTTCCCCCGCCTCGAACTCCCGGACGAACCGCGCCTCCGGCTGGCGAAAGTCCGTAAACAATTCAATGCGGCCCTTTTCAAACTGGAGGGGGTGAAACAGGTCGTCGGCGTGGACGGGGAGTTCTGGTCCCCGCGCAAGGCACTGCGCCGGGCACTCTGGCACGAACGCGACCACGTGGATCACATCCGCAAATTAATTGCCATCTAAAAAACTGGATGCGTTATAACAAGAGAGAGTAGCGGCACAACGTTGCTACTCTCTCTTCATTGGTTGCTATCATCAGGCCGGTTTGACATTGACCAGATGCTGGCGGATGCGATAGTTTCCGTTCTTCGCCAGTACCTGGGCGGCAAACTTCTCCGGCACGTCCACCAGTGTGTACTGATCCTGGATGTGGATTTTGCCGATGGTGTGTCCGGGGATGTCGGCGTGGAAGGCAATCGTACCGACCACATCGTTGGGGCGAATGCCGTGGACGCGGCCCAGGCTCAGGCTGAGACGGACCATGCCCGGTTCGTGTGAGACCGTTTCCCGGTCATTGGTGCCGCAGCGGGGGAGGCGTTTCCCATCCCGTTCGGTGCGGTGCGGAGCTGGTTCCTGCACCTCGCTGACCGAGGCGACCGGGCGCTGTTTTTCGTCGGCGCGCGCCAGCTTGAGGGCGGCCGCGGCAATTTCCAAGGGGTCGTGGCCTTCCTCCACCAGCCGTGCCACCAGTTCGCGTTCGCGGGTGTAGCGGGCGCGCCTCAGCCATACCTTGACGTTCTCGAGCAGCTCGTTCTCGCGGTGGTTCCGAACGTCTTCCTCGGTCGGCAGCACAGACCTAGTCAGCGGCTGGCGGATGAGCGACTCAATCTGTCGCAGCAGGCGCTTCTCGCGCGGCGTGACCATGGAAATGGCGATCCCTGTCTTTCCGGCGCGGCCGGTGCGCCCGATGCGGTGGATATAGATCTCAGGGTCGTCGGGCAGGTCGTAGTTGAAGACGTGGGAAATGTCGTCAATGTCCAGGCCGCGGGCAGCCACATCCGTCGCCACCAGCACTTTGACCCGGTTCTGGCGGAACCGGCTGAGGGTCCGTTCCCGGGCTTCCTGGCTCAGGTCACCGTTCAGCGATTCGGCGGGAAAACCGCCTCGGGCCAGTTCGTTGGCCAGTTCCCCGGTCCCGAGGCGGGTGCGGACGAAGATCAGGGCGCTGGTAACCGGTTCAATTTCGAAGAGGCGTGTCAGCGCGGCCAGTTTATCGGCCTGGTTGACCAGGTAGTAGTGCTGTTCGATGGCCGCCAGTGTGACCTGGGCACGCTGCATCAGGATGGACTGCGGGGCATGCATGTAGCGGTCTGCCAGGCGGCGGATGGGAGCCGGCATGGTGGCAGAGAAGAGGGCTGTCTGGCGGTCTTTGGGGGTATCGGCCAGGATGGTCTCGATGTCTTCGATGAAACCCATTGAGAGCATCTCATCGGCTTCGTCGAGCACAACGGTGCGCACCTGGCTGATGTTGAGGGCGTTGCGCTCGAGCAGGTCGATCAGGCGGCCGGGGGTGCCGACCACCACGTCCACGCCGCGGTTGAGACGGCTGATCTGTGGGCCATAAGGCTGCCCGCCGTAGACGGCCAGCACGCGCACCTCCTGCACCTTGCCGTAATCGGATATGGCGCCGGCTACCTGCAAAGCCAGTTCGCGCGTGGGACACAGCACCAGCGCCTGCACGTGGCGTTCTCCGGGTTCCAGATTGTTCAAAATGGGGAGGGCAAATGCGGCGGTCTTTCCGGTGCCGGTCTGAGCCTGGCCGATCACATCCGCGCCGGTCAGCATGACTGGGATGAGGGCGGCCTGGATGGGGGTCGGCTCGGTGTAGCCGAGGTCGGCAATGGCCTGCATCAACTCGGGACGCAGGTTTAGATCATTGAATTGGGTGGTCATCTAAATCCTTTTCTGTATGTCGTTGCGACTAGCCGAGGCGGCCTTCGCGAAGCATCCCCGAAGCGAAGCGTAGGGGACAAGCCGCCATCGGCAGCTTCAACGCCACGGGGCGTTGAATAAGGTTTTTCTTGCCCTGCCCGCAATGACATGAATGAGGGATATTGTTTCGATGACTCCCGGTAGTACCCGGTTCCAGAACGGGTACCGTTGTTCTTGCCAATCCGGGGTGCTCTTGCGGGCGCCTCGTCCCAACAAAATAGCCCGGTAACTCGCCGGGCCATCATTCGAAGTCTCAAAACAATTCCCTGGTGTGTGCGCTCCAATTTCGAGCGGCACGGGAGTATACCACAGAATCATCTTGCGTTGGGGCGGGTCTGTGACCCGCCCATCGTTTCCCGCCTGTTGTGATCCGCCCATGGTTACCTGCCCATCCTTACCCGCCCATCCTTACCCGCCCGCGTAGGGGCAGGTCTTCGCGAAGCATATCATCCCGGTTCTTTCGGGACCCCCGCAAGGGGGTTGACCTGCCCATCGTTACTTGATTTGAGGCCCAGGTTTTCAATATAAGGGGGGAGGGGAGTCGGGTAGCGTGATTTTTTTGAGCCCAAAAACAGTCAATATAAATGATAAAATCTCGATAGCTGAAGGCGAGGTTTTGTGGTTCTACAATACAATATACCGATCTGCTTCATGAAATGTCAGTATAAAAATAGCTGACCGGAAGAACATATTTGCAGGTAAATGCAAGCCTTGAAAATTAACTTGGAGAGGGTAGCTATACGGACAAACAAGACAACATTACACAAGGGGCACATCCGGGCGCACACCGGGGCATCGATTACAAATGGATCGTACTGAGTGTGACAACAATCGGTTCCTTGATGGCGGCAATCGACAGCACCATTGTGACGCTGGCCCTGCCAGATATGATGGTAAAACTGCACGCCGACCTGATCGAGATGACCTGGGTCATCATGGCGTACATTCTGATCAGCACGGTCTTTTTGCTCACTTTCGGGCGCGTGGCTGACATGTTTGGGCGCGTGCGGATGTACAACCTGGGTTTTGTCGTCTTCACGGTTGGCTCTGTCTTGTGCGGCATCTCGCAGAACGCAGTGCAATTGATCCTATTTCGCCTTGTTCAAGGTTCGGGTGCCGCTTTGATGATGGTGAATAGCCCGGCGCTTATCACCGAGGTCTTTCCGGTGAACGAACGCGGGCGAGCGCTTGGCATCAATGGCATCACATGGGCTCTGGGGGGAATCGCTGGCCCGATCCTCGGCGGTTTCATCCTGGCCGCCGCCAGCTGGCGCTGGATATTCTATATCAATGTGCCGATTGGGATTTTCGGTACCGTGTGGGGGTACCGCGCCTTGCACGAAATGTCCACGCCGAAGCAAGGGGAACGCTTCGACCCGGTTGGCGCGATCACCTTCAGCATCAGCCTGGTCGCGCTATTGGTCGCGCTGACCCTCGGCATCCAATATAGTTGGACTTCGCTCCCGATCCTGTCGCTTTTCGCGCTGTTCGTGGTGATGTTCATCGTGTTCTTCGCTTGGGAGCGGCGGGCGGCAAACCCGGTGCTCGATCTCTCGCTCTTTCAAAATCGTGTCTACAATTTCTCGGTGCTGTCGGCGATGCTCCAGTCGCTAGCCATGTTTGCCGTAGACTTTTTGATCATTTACTATCTGCAGGCAGTGCGCGGCTACAGCCCGCTGACCGCTGCATTGCTGCTCATTCCGCTTCCAATTGTGAGCGCAATAGTGGGGCCGTTGAGCGGACTGCTTGCGGACCACATCGGCGCGAGGATCCCCGCCACGATGGGGGTGTTGCTGCAAGCCACTGCCCTCGGGTGGTTTATCACCCGGCTGTCTCCCGTGACGCTGTATTGGGAGATCGCCGTGGGACTGGCGTTAATGGGCTTGGGCGGAGGGATGTTCTGGTCGCCGAATACCAGCGCAGCGATGAACGGCGCGCCAAGGTCGCGGCTTGGCATCGCTTCGGCCACGCTTGCCACGTTGCGGCAGACTGGCATGGTGACCAGTTTTGCGGTGGCACTGGTGGTGGCGGCGGGGAGCTTGCCGGGTAATGTGGTAATGGCGCTCTTTGTAGGCACCAACATCACGCTCGGTTCCCAGATGGAGCAGGCATTTGTTACTGGCATCCGGAGCGCCTTCCTGGTTTCCGCAGTGCTTTGCCTGGTCGCGGCGGGCTTTTCCCTCGTGCGCGGCAAAGAGGACCGGCAGGGACAGATGCAGTTGGATACTTCGGCGAAATAAGGCTGGCAGATCGCAGAATTTTATGAAACGTAGAATTAGGGAAAAGGGTTAGATCAGCCCACCCCGTAGTTTTTCCGAAGGGAATCGTTTCCTGTCTGATGGATGTGGTATTCTCATTATCACTTTTCTCATGGGTCACTAGAACGGCTGTAGGATGCGTTGCCCGCCCACCAGTGGGTAACGCATATTGTTACCAAGGAAAAATATATCAAGTAAAATGTGCCTCAATGGGGTTTGAACTAGGAACCGCTAGATTCACAACTACTCTTCAGACCAAGTTGAAATTGTAGCTGAACTGGAATTGAGCCCAAATACGCTTGGTCGTAGGCGCTTCTCCCCATTGGCCTCCCGCTGGGCGAATACCTTCATCAATCAACAATCCTCAACATCGTCCCCGTAGGGGATCCCTCCGTGACACCCTCCCCAAATGCTGTGCATTTGGGGAGGGCTGGGGTAGGGCCGTAGTCCCGGCGAGAGCGGTAAAACGGCTGGGGACAGACAGCAACGGTTAAGAATAATGACGGGTTGTACTTGTAAAGAATACAGGAAAAAGGTAATATGGTGAAGCTGACACAGATACTCCTGCAATTCTTGCCCATGTCCTCAATAAACCATTTGGTTTTTTTATTTGTGGTATCTATACCAGGAAATTAAACAAGAATCTCCTACACCCCTTGAGAATGAACTGATTATCCAATTTAGAAATATTTGGGATGATGACTTGAAGAAAGCTGCAATTAACCAAGTACGAGCGTTATCAAAATTCGATCTTGTTAAAACACTTTGGGATGTAGTAGATATAACCGTCTCGGAGAAGGAACGAGAAGCGCAAATGACAGAATATATGGATAAGATAAGGAAAAGACCGAAAAGTAAGTAGTACACCAGAAGCTCATGGTCGAGATAATAAGTTTATTATTAACGTACCTCGCCAGAGCTTGAATCTAGAACTGATAATTTGGATGATTCGATGGTGGAAAATTACAGAGTCGTGAGCCCAAAGCACGAAGCGTTAATGACTAATGCGCTTAAAAATGTTTACGCCGCGAGGTTCGACGAATCAGATATGCGAATTCTGCTTCTCGGCATCAGGGAATTCTCTACCACGGTCTCCAAAAAAACGAAGAGTTTACAAGACTCACCTCCTGCTATTCGGTCGGGGCTCAGTCAGCTTGCAGATATTGGTCACGCGCTAGCCCCCCCTGAACTCAAGGTTATAGGTCCCTTGCGCAAATATGTGAAGCAGACTGATGAGGAAATGATGCATCGTACCGCCAAGATGCATACTCGCAAAGTTCTGGGGATAGACAATGCAAGGAAACGGATCAATCTGGCGATGCCTTCAAGCATTAAGCCACTTTCTTCGGATGATCTCTTCATAGCATTCTGCTTGGCGCTGCAATATTTCTTTCCGTATGAGATCGACGTTCACCGAGTACTTGAACAACGTGACGACATTCTGCTCTGTTTGTTCTCGATACTTCACTTTACACAAATGCCGAATCTGGATAACGAATCCATTACATCTGACGCCTCAGCAGGTAGGAATGGGTACTTGGGTCTACAAAGCTGGGAGGGAAGGTACCACCTTTATGCCGGTGTAATGAATTCTAAAATCGAGACTCTTTTTTCGTCGTCCGAGACGCAGAAGAGGCAGCATCCTTTTATCAACACGTTTCCTGTGTACAACGGCAGCAAGGAGGTTGGCATAGGCCCAGAGATGGATATTTTCAACCCACAGGTTGTCTTCGCGGTCCGCGACGAGTCGGGTGAGCTCAAACTTTACGTGTCAGGCCCAAGTTCGCCAACGCCTTGACAAAAGTCCTTGCAATTATCCCAAATGAAAGGTAGCTTATCCTCATAAGTGTAGTATCGCGAATGTACCTAACACCGACTCCGGCAGACAATAAAAAATGTATCTTTATAGGATTAGAACCTCGAACCGCTAGGTTCACAGCCACTATCCAAATGAAGTTGAAATTGTAGCCGAATTGGATTCGAGCCTGAATACGCTTGGTCGCGAGTCGGATTGTAAAGAGTCTGTGCCAGTGTGTCTTGCCACTCGACACGCTCCCGCCGCCACTTCGTGGCACCTTCCCGATTTTCTATAGACTCGCTTTCTTGGATTTTAAGGAAACACGTTTCCAGTCTGGTTCCGGGTGATAGCTACTCCGCTTGCCGTAATTGTAAATCGGCAGGGATAGCGCGATAATGAATCTGTTGGCCGGTGGGCGTTGCGCCGTGATTCAATGCGATAGTGGAGCTTACTGGCAGAATTACTGGTTTGATCGCTCTGTTTCTGTTGAAAGGAGTGGCTGTAATGCAGAACAGACCCAATATCCGACCAGGCAGGCCGATCAGCCGAAGGGATTTCCTGAAGGTTGGGGGTCTCGCAGGCGCGGCTTCTGTTCTGGCAGCTTGTGGTGGGACAGTATCCGAAGCAACTCAAGTCCCGGCCCAGTTGTGCCCCACTTCCGCTCCCACAGAGACTGCCTCGCAACCGGCTGCGGAAATCGCGTTGCGTATCGCTCATATCACCGACATGCATATTGCGGCGGGTGGACCCTCAGCGCAGGACTTTGCACGGGCTCTGCGCAATATCCAGGCACGCCTTCCAAGCATCGACCTTATCATCAACACAGGCGACTGCGTAGGTGACGCGCTCGGGTTCGAGAAGGATTCGGTTCAAGCCCAATGGGATGCATTCACCGGTGTCGTAAGAGCGGAAGCCTCACTTCCCATCCAACATGCCATTGGTAACCATGATGTCTGGGGCTGGGGTCTTCCTACCGCGGAGCAGAAATCTCTCAGTAGCGATCCTCTCTTCGGCAAGGGTTTCGCGCTCAAGGAACTTAACCTCCCCAATCGCTACTACACATTTGATTTGGGAGGCTGGCGTTTCCTGGTCCTCGACAGCACTCATCTGCCTCCGCCGGAATACCCTGAATACGGACAATCGTACATAGGCGAACTGGATGACGAACAGTACAACTGGCTGGTTCAGCAGCTCGAGGCCACGCCTCAGTCGATGCCGGTGTGTGTTGCCTCGCACATCCCGATTATTTCCGCCTGTGAGCTGCTCGACGGCCCCACCGAGTTCCGTGGAAACTGGCTGGTGCCTGGAGCGTGGGTGCATATTGACGCGCGGCGTCTTTGGGCCCTATTCTGGCAGCATCGCAATGTTAAGCTCTGTTTGAGCGGGCACACCCATCAGGTCGAAGATGTGCGCTACCATGGCGTGAAGTACCTTAGCGATGGGTCAATTACAGTGCCATACATGGACTTCCAGCCCGGCTATGCGGTCGTCAACCTGTATAAGGATGGATCGTCGGATAGTGAGTTTGTAAACTACTGAAATGCGATGTCTATCCCCCTCAATAGTCAGGGTAGGCCCACGCCGTAGCAACCGTACCGCCGGCTCCTCAAAATCAGAACGACACCCTGAACAATGCTAGATTCGTGGCCTAACTGGAATTGAACCTGAATACGCTTGGTCGCAGGTCTGAATCCTGCCGGGCCCACCTGAATACTACATACTCCCTTTGAGCAGTATGTAGTATTGTTTTGCTTCCACTGATTTTATTGGTAGTCTGACCAATATGCGGTACGATGTCTTTGTATTTTGTGGAGAGAAGTAAATATGTTCGATTATGTGCACCGCCGGTTTAATCCACTCACACGTGAATGGGTGCTGGTCTCACCGCATCGCGCCAGACGTCCCTGGCAAGGGCAGGTCGAAAAGACCGCCTCCGCCCATCTGCCGCAATATGATCCCACCTGTTACCTGTGCCCAGGCAACGAGCGCGCCGGTGGCATCAAAAACCCGGATTACACAGGCACCTTTGCCTTTGATAACGACTTCACCGCCTTGCTCCCGGAAGAGCCGGGTGTTCGGTCTCAAGCGCCAGGCTCCCCACACCTGGCATCTGACATGCTTTTTACGGCAAGGCCTGAAACCGGAGTCTGCCGCGTCATCTGCTTCTCGCCGCGCCACGATCTGACCCTGCCGCAGCTTTCGCTCGACGAAGCTGAAGCCGTCATCAACACCTGGAGCGAGGAGACGGACGGTCTTTACAAGCGATCGGAAATCGCCTACGTTCAAGTCTTCGAGAACAAGGGCGTGCTCATGGGCTGTTCCAACCTGCACCCCCACAGCCAGGTCTGGGCACAATCCCAGTTTCCCAACGAAATCGAAAAAGAATTGACCTCGCAAAAGGACTACTTCAGAGCCAACCAGCGCCCGATGCTGCTCGATTATCTGGCCGGGGAGCAGAAGCGCGCTGAACGCATCGTGGCAGCCAACGAATATTTCACCGCGATTGTGCCATTTTGGGCAGTCTGGCCCTTCGAGGTCATTGTCATCGCCAGTCGGGCTGTGCCCACCCTGCCCGCCTTGACCCAGCCCGAGCGCCGCCTCCTGGCCGACCTGTTCCAACGCGTTACCCGGCGCTATGACAACCTGTTTGAGATCAGCTTCCCGTATTCGATGGGTTTTCATCAGGCCCCCAATGATGGTGCACCTCACCCCGAATGGGTGTTGCACGCCCACTTCTATCCGCCGCTCCTGCGTTCGGCCGCGGTGCGTAAATTCATGGTTGGCTATGAAATGCTCGCCATGCCCCAGCGTGATATCACTCCAGAAACCACAGCCGCCCGCCTGCGCGACCTGCCTGAACTCCACTATACCCAGAGATAACGATGCACCCACAAGAGCTTGTTACCCGAACATTTCAGCAAAGATTTGGAAAAGACCCCACCTATCTGGCTCTTGCACCAGGCCGGGTCAACTTGCTGGGTGAGCATGTGGATTTTAATGATGGCTTTGTGCTGCCCGCTGCCATTGACCGGGCAACGTATATTGCCTTTTCCCTGGCAGATTCAGATCGCTCCACCCTCGTGGCTGTGGATTTTGCCGAGGAGTCCGCGTTTACGCCCGCGAGCATACCCGCCAAAAACAACGCCAATGGCAGCCCACTTGTTGAATGGGCTCGCTACCCTGCCGGGGTGGCGTGGGCACTTTTGGAAGCCAACTTAACCGCTCCTGCGATGGACGCCGTTCTTGCTTCGGATGTGCCTCGCGGCGCAGGGTTAAGTTCCTCTGCTTCAGTGGAGATGGCCTTTGCGGTAGCCTGGTCGGAGCTGGGCGGATGGACTTTGCCCCCGATGCAGCGTGCCCTGCTCGGCCAAAAAGCCGAAAACAAATATGTCGGCGTCAACTGCGGCATCATGGACCAGTTTGCCTCGGCCTGCGGCGTTTCTGACAAATTGCTCCTGCTCGATTGCCGTTCGCTCGAATGGGAGCTTTTGCCCATCCCGGAGGATGTCGCCATTGTGATCGCCGATACCTCGGTGCGCCACAACCTGACCACCAGCGGTTACAACGACCGCCGGAAAGCCTGCGAAGAGGCGGTCAAAATTCTGAGTCAATACCTGCCAGGCATCCAGGCTCTCAGAGATGTGAGCGTGGACAATTTCAATCGGCTGTGTGACCAGCTTCCAGTTTTGATAGAGAAGCGGGCGAGGCACGTTGTCGAAGAAGTGGAGCGTACCCGGCGCGCCATCCCGTTATTAAAGCAGGGCAACATTCGTGAATTCGGGCAAATCATGAAACAATGTCATGCCAGCTTGCGGGATTTATATGAAGTTTCGATCCCGGAATTGAATGTGATGGTAGAGATCGCCGAAAGCCTGTCCGGCTGTTACGGTGCGCGCCTGACAGGCGCAGGTTTTGGCGGTTGCACGGTGAATCTGGTGGAAAAATCCGCGGCTGAGTCGTTTAGCGCACAATTGGCATCCCGCTACCAAGCCCGAACTGGCTTGAAACCCGAAATCTACATCTGCCACGCTTCAGACGGTGCAAGGATGATCAGGTAAAGTGAAGATAAATAAACCTGCTTCAGGAGCAGCGCAGATGCAACCAAAGGCTTGCAGCATATGAACCTGGTCATGCTGGACATCGACGGGACGCTGACCCAATCCTACGAGTACGACCAGGAAATCTTCGGGCTTGCCATTGCCGAGGTGCTCGGGGGTCCGCCGGTCGACGCGGATTTGAACGGGTATGTCGACAAGACCTCCATTGGTGTAACCTTGGAGGCGATCCAGCGCCTCACCGGGAGGAATCCCGAGGCAGACGAGATAGAAGAGGTGAAGCGCAGGGTGCTCCAGCACCTCGAAAGGATGTACCGGGAATCCCCCGGGATCTTCGGCGAGGTTCCCGGCGCCTCGCGCTTCCTTGAGCGGCTGCGAAAACTCGACGGGACGGGGATCGCCATCGCCACCGGCTGCTGGCACAGCGAGGCCCTGTTTAAGCTGCGGGCAAGCGGTTTGAGCGTCGACGGCATCCCAATGGCCACCTCGGACGACGACCGAGACCGCCAGAAGATTATGGAAATTGCTACCGGGCGGGCCCGGGATTTCTACGCTTGCCCTGGGTTCGAGCGGGTTGCCTACCTGGGCGACGGGTTCTGGGACCTGCAGGCCTCCCGCTCGCTGGGCTACGGCTTTGTCGGCATCGGTCCCCGGGTCCAAGCGTTGACGGACTCCGGGGCCGGGCGTTGGCACCCGGATTACCTGGAAATCGAGGCAGTGCTCGATTCTATCGCTGCCGCGTTGAAACCGTAACTGCTCCTCCCGGCTTCCGCAATGGAAACGGGAAGCCATTACCGGTTTTTATGTTATTATTATTGTTTGCAGCATCCAATTTGCCTTTGTAGCAGCGGGAAGTTCCACCATCCCAAGGAGGATTTTTATCCATGTTTCATATTTTTAAGAAACGCCAGAATGTTTTCCTGAAACTGATCCATGACCAGGCGTCGCTTACCCTGGAAGGCCTAGAGGCCCTGAAGACCTTTATGATCTCCCGGGATGCAGCTGCTTCGGCCCTGCTTTCCACCAAAGAAAAAGAGGCCGACGAAGCCCGCCGGATCCTGATCGATGAATTAAATAAAACCTTCATTACCCCCTTTGACCGCGAGGATATTTTTACGCTTTCCCGGACGATTGACGATGTCCTGGATTATGCCTACAGTACCGCCAGCGAGATGGAAATCTTGAAGGTTGAGCCGACGAATTACATGCAGCAGATGGCATCCATCCTCAGAGACGCGGCCTATGAACTGTTGATGGCGGTCGATCGCCTGGAAGACCATCCCGGGGTCGCCAATGATCACGCCCAGCGCGCCAAATCTCTCGAAAACCAGGTGGAAGCGGCTTATCGCGAGGCTCTGGCTGACCTTTTCAGCGGTGCAGAAGATATCCCGCATGTGATCAAGATGCTTAAATCACGCGAGGTCTATCGCCACTTGAGCAACGCGGCTGACCGTGGCGACGAGGCGGCCAATGTTATTGCCGATATTATTGTTAAGATTACTTGAGAGCCGGCAGAATTTGTGTCACCGATCATTATTGCGGTCGTCATTTTATCCCTCCTGTATGCATTCCTGAATGGCGTCAACGATTCGAGCAGTATTGTTGCAACGATGATTTCGTCGCGAGCTCTTTCCCCGCAGGCTGCTTTGGGAATGACAGCCGTGGCGGAATTTCTGGGGCCTTTTATTTTTGGGATCGCGGTGGCAAAGACAATCGGTCGCGGGATCGTCCAGGCTGAGGCGATCAGCACGCCTGTCATTCTGGCTGCCATGCTGGCCGCCGTCTTGTGGAGTCTGCTCACTTGGTACCTGGGGTTGCCGAGCAGCTCATCCCATGCTCTCATTGGCGGCCTGATCGGTGCGGTGATCATGGGAGCAGGATGGCAGGCCATCCATGTACCCGGGTTGGAAAAAGTATTGATACCCCTGTTTGTCTCCCCCGTGATCGGCTTCGGCATCGGATTTATTATTCTCAGGATTGTCATGAGACTAAGCTGGGATGCTTCTCCCAGTATAAACGAAGACTTTAGACGCAGCCAGATATTGACGGTCATTGCCCTGGGACTCAGCCATGGCAGCAACGACGCGCCAAAAACCATGGGAGTGATCACCCTTGCCCTCATTACAGAAAAATATTTGAATGCCTTTGTCGTTCCGACCTGGGTCATCCTCCTTTCAGCATTGGCAATCGCAGCCGGTACGGCCGTTGGAGGGCAGAGATTGATTCGCACCGTGGGAGGCAAGTTCTATAAGATTGAGCCCATCGATGCTTTTAGCGCCCAGTTGTCCTCGGCACTCGTCATTGTGACCGCTTCGCTGACCGGTGGACCGGTGAGCGCTACCCAGGTCATCAGCTCGGCGATCATGGGCGTTGGCGCCGCGGAAAGGCCCAATAAGGTCCGCTGGAAAATTGCACAGGACATTGGCACGGCCTGGTTACTGACCATCCCTGCGACGGCCCTGGTCGCCGCGTTAATCTACAAGTTGCTGACCCGGAGCATCCAATAAGCATCTCTGAAAAGGCAACCAACATCTTGTCATCAAAATTCCATCAAAGGGAGAGGCACCAGCCATGACACCCGTCCTCATTGCTGTGATTGTTTTGGGCGCCCTGTTCGATTTTCTGAACGGTATCCACGATTCGAGCAATGTGGTGGCCACAATGATTTCGTCACGGGCTTTTTCGCCGCAGGTCGCCCTGGGGGTAACTGCATTGGCGGAGTTTTCAGGACCGTTTATCTTTGGCGTGGCGGTGGCACAGACCATTGGCAACGGTATCATTGCTTCCAACCTCATCAGTACACAGGTGATTCTGGCGGCATTGGTAAGTGCCATTCTGTGGGACTTGCTGACCTGGTACCTGGGATTTCCGAGCAGTTCTTCTCACGCGCTGATCGGTGGTCTCCTTGGGGCAGTGGTAATGGCGGCGGGATTCAAAGCCATAGAGTGGCCGGGATTGGAGAAAGTATTGATCTCCTTATTTTCATCCCCCATCATCGGCTTTGTTTTTGGTTTCCTATTCATCAGACTTATCTTGATATTAAGTTGGAAGGCCACGCCGCGCATCAACGGCTTTTTCAAGCGCAGCCAGATACTGACCGGCATTACCCTGGCTCTCAGTCATGGAGCCAACGATGCACAAAAAACTATGGGGATCATCACTTTGGCGCTGGTCACCTCAGGATATTTGAAGGTTTTTGCCGTTCCGCGCTGGGTAATTCTCCTGTGCGCATCGATGATCGCTTTGGGTACATCTGTGGGAGGATGGAGATTGATCCGCACCCTGGGAGGAAAGATATACAAGATCCGGCCGGTGGACGGGTTTGCTTCCCAACTGAGCTCAGCGGTGGTCATCCTGGGCAACTCTTTGCTCGGGGGACCCGTGAGCACGACACAGGTGGTCAGCTCGGCGATCATGGGTGTGGGTGCCGGCGAACGGGCGAATAAGGTCCGCTGGGGGGTCGCACAAGAGATTGCCATGGCCTGGCTGTTCACCATCCCGGCTACTGCCCTGGTTGCTGCCAGTATTTTCTGGGTGATCAGCCGGATTATTATATAAGCAAAGGACGCAAAGAGTAAATCTTTGCGTCCTTTTTATCCTTCTACCAGATGTGAACCGGTTTTAACCGGCGAAATAATCGACCGCCTGCTTCACCCGCAACACGCCGTCAAACTTCAGTTTTTTACCGCCTTTCGTCAGGCGCCCTTTCTCACCGTCCGGATCGCCCAGGCAGGTGACGATGATATCGCCGCCACTGACGTCCTCTTTCTCGGTATAGTAGTTGGTGGTCACCACCACGTGCGTCCCGGCAGCTTTCGCAGCCAGCACGCCGTTCTTGGAATCCTCCACGACGATGACTTCATCCGGTTTCAACCCGGTCCGGGTGAGGGCCAGGTTGTAGATCTCCGGATCGGGCTTTTTCTTGCTGACCACATCCCCAGCCAGCACGATGTCGAACTTGATGTCCGCAAGGATTTTCTCGGTGATTGCCTTGGCCGCCTGCTCATTGGAGGTGGTGCATACGCCAATCTTCAGAACAGCCTCCATAGCCTCTTTCATGAATCGGTGAATTCCCGGCCGCAGCGGCAGTTTGCCGGTCTCGATCAACTCGACGAAAATGGCTGTCTTGCGCTTGTGCATATCCTTGATGAGATCTTCCACCTGCTCCGGTGGTACGGGCTTGCTGAAGCCCTTGGTCTGCAGGTGATGCTTCATGCGCTCTTTGCCTCCGGCGATCTGAAGCAGCTCGTGGTAGTAGTCCACACTCCACTCGTCGGTGAAACCAAATTCTTTGAAGGTCATATTGAAAGAGACGCGGTGGCCGTCCCGTTCCGTGTCGATGATCACGCCATCCTGGTCAAAGAATACAGCTTTAATCTTTCCCATGTTCAACCTCCTCACTCGGAGTAACCCTGGAGGTCATTTCGACCTTGGGGGTAACCGGATCACTTCTTGGTCAAAAACTCGCGCACTACCTCGACGGCCATGCGGTTCTCTTCTTTCGAGCCGATGGTGATGCGGAACCATCCGTCGCTGCCGTATTTTTCGGTTTCCGGGCGGAAGATCAGGCCTTTCCCTTCGGCATAGGCCACCATATCCTTGCCCTTCTTGCCTGTTTCACCGCAGTCGAAAAGAATGTAGTTGGCTTTCGAGGGGAAAACCACTAGGCTGGGGATTTCGCTGAGCGCTTCCGTGATGAAATCCACCTCGCCGTTATTGAACTTGACACGGTACGCCAGGGCTTCGGTATCTTCCAGCGCCGCCAGCGCCGCCCACATTGGGATCGTGCCCACGTTCCAGGGTAGAAGGGCGGCTGAGATTTGTCCGATTACATCCTTGTCACCCATGGCATAGCCGAAGCGCAAACCAGCCAATCCATAAGCCTTGGAGAGCGTGCGCGTGATGATCACATTCTTGTATTTCTTGGCCAGCCCCACCTGGGACATTCCCAGGCCGGCATATTCGACATAGGCCTCATCCACAATGAAGGGGATGCCGGTCTCGGCGATGCGTACGAAGTCCTTGGCATCCATAAAGTTACCGGTCGGGTTGTTCGGGTTGGCGATGACGATGATCTTAGTCTTCTCCGTGATTGCTTTAAGGATCCCGTCTACATCGTAAAGCAGGTGCTTATCCTTGTAGATCATCGACACTGATACCATCTTGCCGCCCAGGATGGTCCCGCGCAGCTTGTAGATGCCGAAGCAGGGGGTGTGCTGGATGACTTCCTCTCCGACCGCCAGGAAGCAGCGGAAGATGTTGTCATATACCTCACTGGACCCGTTGCCCAACATCACGTTCTCGGGGCCGCCCAGGCCGTTGATCTGGGCGATCTTGCCGCGTACTACCAGGCCCTGGTCCGGGTAGCGGTTGCCCATCTTGGCATATTTATATATCGCCTCCAACACTTTATCGGAAGGCGGGTTCGGATTCTCATTGGACATCATGCGATGGAGTTCCGGCTTTTTCCAGGCTAATTCAATATGCCCGGATATGTACATTGGGATGCCTTTCACCCATGGTACGAAATATTCCTCTATCTTTTTCATCTTTACTCCTTTTTAGTTGATGGTGAAGCAAGGGAAGAGTGAGGGGCGGATTCTTGCTCCTCGCTCTTCCCCTCCGTTCTTTATTTGGACTTATGCCTTTCCGGCGCTGCCGAGGATATCGATCCAGTGACCGACGGCATTGCGGATGGCGTCCCTGACTGCCTGATCGACCTTCCCGGGATCGTATTCCTCCCGGTGTGCTGCGATGTACTCGTATTCTGCATCGATCATGGTGCGCTTCAGTTCGGTGGATACGTTCACTTTCGCGCCACCCATCCCGATTAGCTTTTTGATGTAGTCTTCCGGCAATCCGGTTCCACCATGTACCACCAAGGGGGTCACGATCTTCTTGCCGTTCATCAACTGGTTGATCTTACCCAGGCGCTCGAAGTCCACCTTGGGATTCTTGGTCTTGTAGACCCCATGGGCGGTGCCGATGGCGGGGGCGAAGATGTCCAGGCCGGTGCGCTTGACGAATTCAACGGCTTGCTGCGGATTGGCCAGCTGCGTTTCGTCTTCAGCGACCTTGATCTGATCTTCCACGCCGCTGACGGTGCCCAATTCGCCTTCCACCGAGATATTGCCGACCTTGTGGCAGTAATCGACGACTTCCTTGGTCTGGCGGATATTCTCCTCATAGAGCTGTTTGGAAGCGTCGATCATGATATTGGTATAGCCCGCATCGGCGCATTTCTTGCAGTGCTCAATTTCAGTACAGTGATCCAGGTGCAGGCAGATCGGGATTGGAGCCTTCTCAGCAATCGTCCTGTAAATTGCCACCAGTACATCCACGCCAAGGAACTTGGACGGCTTGACCGAGGTCTGGATGATTAACGGTGACTTCTTGGCAATTGCAGCGTCCACCACTGCTTCCAACTGGACCAGGTCAGTGATATTGAAGGCGCCAACGGCATATTTCTCCTTGGCAGCTTTCACCATGATTTCTTTTGCGTTTACGATTGACATATGTTTCATCTCCTGAGAGTTCTGGTAATAACGGCTTCTGTATGTAGCCGGGTTATTATACAACCGTCCGGGTCACTTATGCCTTGATTCGCTCACCCTTGGGATCCCATAAGGGCGACTGTACAACCACAGCCCCAACCTGTTCCCCAAGGAATTCGATATCCAGTTGTGTGCCCACTTTGGTAAACTCCATCGGCAGATAGGCATAGATGATGCTTTGCGCGACGGAATAGCCGTATCCGCCCGCGGCCACCCATCCGATCATCTTGCCGTCTTTAGAGCGGATTGGTTCCTTACCCAGGGCGATCGTGCGGCTATCTGAGAGCGTCATGCAGCACAGTTTGCGTGTTAAACCAACTTCTTTCTGCTTGAGCAGGGCTTCTTTCCCTATGAAATCCTTTTTATTCAGCTTGACGGCGAATCCCAGACCGGCTTCGAGAGGAGTATAGTCCGGGCTGATCTCGCTGCTCCAGTAGCGGTACCCTTTTTCGAGCCGCATGGAGTCGATCGCCTTGTAGCCGGCCGCGACCAATCCCTCGGGTAGGCCGGCTTCCCAAAGCGTATCCCACAGGCGCAGGGCGTATTCCATGGGGCAGTAGAACTCCCAGCCCAACTCGCCTACGTAGGTCACACGCGATGCCAGGGCGGGCACGTCACCTACCACGATGCGGCGGGCAGTCATGTAGGGGAAGCCGGCGTTGGAAACGTCGTCCTTGGCGACTTTCTCGAGGATCGTGCGCGCCTTGGGTCCCCACAGCCCCAGGCAGGCGTAGGACGAACTGACATCTTCGATTGCCACTGTCCCGTCTTCCGGCATATTCAATGACAGCCAGGACAGGTCGTGCTGCCCGAAGGCTGTGCCGGTGATGATGAAGAATCGCTCCTCGTCCAGACGGGTGACAGTGAAATCGCACTCGATCCCGCCGCGCTTATTCAGGCATTCGGTGTAGATGATCGTCCCGACCGGCTGGTCGATTTCGTTGGCGCACACATTGTTCAAGAAAGCCAACGCACCCGGCCCGCGTACTTCAAATTTATTGAATGAAGTTTCGTCGAATAAACCGGCGTTCTCGCGCGTCTTCAGGTGCTCGTAGCCAATGGCGCGCGACCAGTTATGGTGGGCCCAGCCTTTGGGCTCGTGCCCGTGGCGCGCCTTTTCTTCGTAAGGCTTGAACCAGTTGGGGCGCTCCCAACCGGTCTTCTCCCCAAAGTAGCACCCCAGGTCCTGCAGGCGATGATAAGTGGGCGAGAGGCGCAGGCCGCGGCGGGACAGGCGCTCCTCACCTGGGTAATGGATATCGTAATACTGGGTGTAGGTTTCGAGGGTACGCGCCACCGTGTAGTCCTGGCTGTTGTAGTTGGATCCAAAACGTCGGACATCCAACCGCCAGATCTCCCACTCCGGATGCCCGTCGATGATCCACTCTGCCATGGTCTTCCCGATGCCGCCGGCGCCCGCCAACCCGTGGGCGCAGAAGGCGCAGGCTACCCAGAAACCTTTGACCGAGGTGGGACCAAGCAGGAACTCACCGTCCGGCGTGAATCCTTCCGGTCCATTCAAGAGCTGGATCACTTCGGCTGTCTCCACCGCCGGTACGCGTTTGATGGAGTTCTCCATCAGCGGGGTAAAACGTTCCCAGTCGGGCGGCAGGAGCTGGTATTTGAAGTCGCGCGGGATGCCGTTCAAACCGAATGGGGCCGGGTTACGCTCATAACCACCCGTAACCAGCCCGCCAACCTCCTCGCGCCAGTAGACCAGCAGGTCGGGGTCGCGCAGGGTTGGGAAATCGTGCCCCACACCCTGGATTGGTTTGGTGATGATGTACAGGTGCGCCATCGGCACGATGGGCAGGTTGAGCCCGACCATCTTCCCGACCTCACCTCCCCATTGCCCGGCGGCGTTCACCACGATCTCAGTCTCGATTGTTCCCTTGTCGGTGACCACATCGTGGATGCGACCGTTCTTCAGGTTGATCTTCTCAACATTTGTGTCCGTAAAGATACGCGCCCCGCGCTGTTTGGCGCCGGTGGCCAGGGCGTTGGTCAGGCCGGTCGGGTCGATAACGCCGTCGTTAGGGGTAAAAGCTGCGCCTGCTATCCCTTCGGGGTTCATGATCGGGAAGAGGTCGAGGGCCTCCTTGGGCGAGATCAGATCCATTGGCACGCCGAAGGATTGCGCCATACCAACCAGCCTCTTGAGATCTTCCATGCGTTCGGCGGAAGAAGCCAACCGCAGGCCGCCGACCTCGCGCCAGGCGGGATCATGGCCGGTCTCGTCCTTCAGCTTTCGGTAGAGATCAGTGCTGTAGTGCATCATCCGGGTGAGATTGGCATCGGAACGCATCTGGCCTACCAGGCCCGCGGAATGCCAGGTCGAACCGCTGGTCAACTCATGACGTTCAAGGATGACAACATCCTTCCAACCCATGAGCGTTAGATGGTATGCAATGCTGCACCCGCCAACGCCTCCACCGATGACGACCACTTGAGCATGAGTGGGAAAATCAGACATTTTCACTTACCTCCTTCAACCATTCATTCCATTTGGGATTTTGGATATTTTCGATGACCCGGCCAAAGAATCTATCGGCATAGTCACGAAAGTCGAAATCAAGCTTCGAGATACCAACCTGGACGAGAGCCCATGTGGCCTCGCGCAGATCGGACATGATTTTCATGATTTTTAAATGCGCCCATTGGCTGGGTGTCACCTCCTCGAAATAACATTTCAGAAGCCAGTGATCCTGCTTATCGGGCAATTTGTGATGGTCTGAAAAATTGGCCAGGTCGAAGAACAGATCACCCATGCCGGCGTATTCCCAATCCAGGACGTAGAGTTGATCGGTGGTGAGAAAATTCGTATTGAGCAAATCGTTATGGCAGGGGCGGGGCGTGAGAGGATTGGAATTCAGGGCTTTCTCGGCAGCCCGCATGCGTTCGATCAGCCAATTAAAGTTGTTGGGGAACGCGACCCGGTAGCGACGGGCAATTTCAGAATAATCCACAACAACGCGAAAAACATTAAAGGTGCCGGGAATTTCCGGCATCCCGTGGATTTTACGGACGACCTCCATGACCCGGCGGATGTTTTCCGGTTGACAGATCTCCTCTGGCAGAATTGGACGCCCGGTAATGAAGCGGGTAATTAGATAACCTTCTGGCCGGATAAAGTAAAAAACTTCCGGAGCGATGCCCAGCTTGCCGGCAGCCAGGTTGGCCGCATATTCGTACTCTCGATTAATTCCCAAAAGTTCGGTATCTGCCCCTGCGATGCGCAGAACAAAAGCCTCTCCGCCCACATCAATGCGGAAATTGCTGTTGGTGATTCCACCGCCCAGAGGGGTGGCTTTCAGGTCGCTGGCACCCGCCCACTGAGGAACACGGGTAAGCGCCTCTTCCAACGTAAGAGCCATGATTGGCATTCTCCGTAAAAAATTTGTATGAGGCCTTACCGGCCCCCGGGAGTCCTGCGGACGGCCATTGTGTACGCCTACTTTTGCCAGGTTGATCCAGGCCTGGCCATCTCCGCAACAATATCGAACGACGAGATAATGCCCAGTGGGAAGGCCTGCGGATCGTCCTGGTCGACCACCACCAGGCGATGGTAGTGCTTTTGAATCATCAGGTCGGCGGCTTCGCGCAACCTGGCGTGAATATCGATCGTCAGCGCCGGGTGCATAATGTCCCGCACGGTCAGTTTTTCGTCAATGCCGTTCTCCACGTAGGGCAGTAGGTCTTTACCGCTGACCACGCCCTCCGGCTTGCCATTGGCGTCCACCACCAGCACCGAGCGCCAGCCGGCTTGGGTCATCGTGCGCGCCGCGGAGGTGAGCGGGGTTTTGTCCCGGCAGACCAGGATGGCATCGGACATCACATCCGCAACAGTTTGGCGAAGAGGTTTTTCTTCTCTGGCAATGCTGGAAACAAAATCGGAGGTTGAGATGACCCCTGCCGGAGTCCCCTTTTCGGTGACCAGGAGGCGGTTGACGTCCTTCTCGATAAGCATATGGGCAGCCATGCCCAGGGGCATACTTGCTTCGATGGTATCGATTGGGGAGGACATCAGTTCCCCGGCGGTCAAGTTGCGCATCGTGGCCAGGCTTTGAGAATCCGCCGAAAGCCATTCCCCCGCGAGCAGGTCGTAATCGGAGATGATACCAATGGGGCGGCCATCGCGATCAGCGACGATCAGGGCATGCACGTGGTGCTGGGTGAGCAGGACCGACACCTGCCCCAGGGTGGCGTCCGGACGGCAGGTAAACAGCCCCGGATGCATCAGGTCGCGGACAAGTTTTTTCATAACCGGCTCCTACAATTCATTGAACTTCATCCACATCTTTGTACCATTTCACGCGGTCGCCGACTCTGGCGCGTAAGCGCCAGGCGAGGGGTTTGGGTTCTTGATCGATCCGCCTCAGCGCTGCTTTGACTTGCGAATCAATTATTTCTTTTTGCTCACCGGTGAGCTGCTCGTAACCTTGAGCCAGTTGGCGGACCTTGTCCAGGTTCATGGTTGTGGTGCGCCATAGCCCCCAGTCACTGCCGCAAAGTCCGGCCACACGCTTGATATTGATGATTTCATTATCTTCGTCGCCCAGGGGATGTTCGAGTAACAACATGATGGTATCAATGATATCTTTTTCGTTGATCTGGACAATTTGCATTTTTTCGAGCAGCATCTCAGCCAGTGGAATGCTCGGATGATCTACCTCTAACCTGTTCTCCCAGCGGATCACGTGGCAGAAATCGAGTTTTTCATAAAACACATCGATATGCAAACCAACCCCCGATCTTTCGAAAATGGCGCGATTGCCTTCCGAAACTATAAAAACCTCACGGTTTTCGTGATAGCCCAGGCCGGCCATCAATACCTGGATTTCCTTGGTTTGCCTGTGGTAGGCGGCAAAATCGATGTCAGTGTACGCACGGCCCATGACGGCTTGAAGATAACCATATTTCTGGCAGTGCATTTGGAAGGCCAATGAACCGATTACCCGCAGGATAATACCGGCGTCGTCGCTGGCTTTAAGAATGCGCTTTAGCTCGTTTTCAAACTTTTCGCGCTCGGCCCGATCTTGTACGCCCATCCCGATGGAACTGCTTGTCATACCATTCTCCTACAATGAGGTCTCAGCGAACAGCCCTGGTCGAATACGAGCGGTTGGCAGGTTGACATTGGGGAAAAAACCAAAGCCATTATAATTAAAAAAGCAAAAACTTGCAAATTTCTTCAGATTCTTTTATAATCTGTTAAGCAAACAATCAATTTCTTTCAACTAATAGCCAAGCATCAACTTTTTAATGAGCAAACCTCTCATACCCGCGCAGCGACGAGAGCGAATCCAGGAATATCTGGTAACCCATAAGATTGTCCGGATGGACGATTTGTATACCATGCTGGATACCTCTGAAGCGACGGTGCGCCGTGATCTGGAATGGTTGGAACGCAAAGGCGTTGTCGAACGCACGCACGGGGGGGCGATCCTCAGCCAAAGGCTGACCCTGGAGCCCGAGTATTTGCAGCGGGCTCAAAAGCATCCCGAAGAAAAACGTTTGATCGGTGAGATGGCAGCTTCGCTCATTGAGGACAATGATGTTGTTTTTATCAACAGTGGATCAACCACGACTCAAGTGATCCGACATATTCGTGGCGATGCGGGGATCACCGTATTCAGCAATAACGTTTATGCGGCGCTCGAGATGGGTGAAGCGGGCTTTAAGCACCACCTGATCGGTGGGGAGTTTCAGCCCCATTCCAATTCCGTGGCGGGTCGCTTTGCCATTGATAACCTACGCCAGGTGTACGCCGACAAGACAATTCTGGGCGTGGATGGGGTCAGTTTGCTCCATGGATGTACCGTTCCATCCAATGCAGAGGCAGAAGTCATCAAGCAGATGATCGAACGCACTCATGGGAAGATTTTTATCGTTGCAGATTCCAGCAAGTGGGGCGTGGTCTCCAATTTCCAAATTGCCACGATCGATGAGATCGATAAACTGATTACTGATGAATTGTTCGATTCGACGGCCATGGAAACCCTTACAGCCTGCTCTGTGGAAGGTCTGATTGCTTCCGCAAGTCCGATTAAAACCTGACTTGGCTGATACAGCTTGTCGGTTTTTTACAATTTTATGAGATAGAAAGGTGGAACGGAACGATGAAAGATCAGGCGCGCGTTGTCATCATTGGTGGGGGAATCGTCGGGGCCAACATTGCCTACCATCTGGCAAAGCTAGGTTGGACGGATGTTGTCCTGTATGAAAAAGGGGAAATTGCCAGCGGAGAATCCTCTCACGCTGCCGGGCTGGTGACGCAGTTTGCCACCTCACAAACCCTGATGCAATTCCGGAAATACAGCATCGAACTTTACAGCGGGCTGGGGCTCTTCGACCACGTCGGAAGCCTGCGCGTGGCTTCGACGCCAGACCAGCTCAAAGAGCTACGCCGCAGTGTCAGCCGCGCCAAGGCGATTGGCATGGATGTCGAGATCATCTCGCCTGAGGAAGCCCTGCGCATCATGCCCCAATTGAGCAAGGAAAACCTGTACGGCGCAATTTACCTGCCGAGAGATGGCCAGCTGGACCCCTACACCACGACCACCAGCATGGCCCGCTTTGCACGCGAGATGGGAGTGGAGGTCAATACCTGCGTGCGCGTGACAGGCGTTGAGCTTTCCCCAAAGGGTGAGATCCAGCGCGTGCTCACCGACAAAGGTACCATCCGCACAGAGATTGTGGTCAACGCGGCTGGGTTGTGGGCGCCTCAGGTGGCGGCGATGGCCGGCCTGTATATTCCGACTACGCCGGTGGACCACCAGCACATTGCCCTGAAGGCCGTGGGCGGCCATGAGTTCCCTGCCACAACCCCCTGTCTGCGCGACCCCGATAACCTGGTGTACATGCGCCAGGAGGCGGGCGGGCTGGTGATCGGCGGCTACGAGCCGGACCCGCTGGCGCGCTGGATCGATGGCGTGCCGTGGGAACATGGCGGGACCACCCTGCCGGCGGACTACGACCGTTTTGAACAGCTGCTGGAAGGCGCCATCCGCCGCATTCCATTCCTTGACCAGGCTGGCATCATCACCCTGGTGTGCCATCCCGGCGCTTATACCCCGGACTGCCAGCCCATGCTCGGACCGATGGCCGGCGCGCGCGGCATGTGGATCGCGGCCGGCATGTCGCTCAACGGGTACGGCGGCGCGGGCGGAATCGGCAAACTTATGGCGGAATGGATCGTGGAGGGGGAGCCCTCGCTGGATGTCTATGCCTATAAAGCCACACGCTTCGGCAATTATTATGCCAACCCGGAATATGCCGCCGAGCGGACACGCGAAGGTGTCAAGTATTACTACCGCCTGCGTTTCCCCAACGATGAGAATGAGTGGGCGCGTCCGCACCGCGTCAGCCCGGTCCACTACCGGCTGCAAGAGATGGGTGCTGTCTTCGGGGAAAAGTTTGGCTGGGAGCGGGTCAATTACTTCGAACTCGGCAAACCTTGGCGGAGGGCCGGCGCCGACCAGCGCCAGTGGGGTTGGAATCGCCCGCCCTACTTCGAACGCGTTGGAAAGGAGCACCAGGCAACGCGCGAGCGCGTTACCCTTTTTGACCTGACCTCCTTTGGCAAGATTGAGGTGAGCGGCAAGGGTGCCCTGCCCCTGCTGCAACGCGTTGCTGACAGCAACGTGGACAAGCCGGTCGGCACGGCAACCTACACCCAGTTCCTTAACTCGCGCGGCGGTGTGGAGGCCGACCTGACGATTTCGCGTATCGCCGAGGATCGCTTCATGGTGATTACCGGTTCCGCCTTTATTGGCAACGACCTCGCCTGGCTCAGGATGTATCAACAACCGGAGGACGGCCCGGTCACGATCCGGGATATCACCGTGGACTATGCCTGCCTGGCGTTGTGGGGCCCGAAGGCACGTGGTGTGCTGCAAAAACTCACCAGTGAGGATATCTCGAACGAGGCCCTTCCTTACCTTCATGCCAGGACGATTCATGTCAACGGTGTCGAGATTTGGGCGCAACGGGTCAGTTATGTCGGCGAGCTGGGCTGGGAGCTGTACATCCCGGCGGAGCGCGCTATGCTTGTTTGGGATGAGCTGTTGAATGCCGGCAAGGAATTCGGCATCGAGGTCGGCGGGTACAAGGTGCTCGATTCCCTGCGCCTGGAAAAAGGCTATCGCTACTACACCGCGGACGTCACCCAGCTGGAGACGCCCTACGAGGGCGGGCTGGGCTTCTGCGTCGACCTCGGCAAGAGTGATTTCATCGGTAAGGAGGCCCTGGTCAGGCAAAAACAGGCCGGGTTGACCCGCAAGCTGTGCACTTTAGTGCTGGACGGCGACGAGTTCATGCAGATCTACGGAGGTGAAGCCGTCTATCACGACGGTAAGGTGGTCGCCCGCGTGCGCAGCGGAGGCTACGGATATACCCTGAAGAAGAACATCCTTTATGCTTACCTGCCCATGGAACTGGCCAAAGCCGGTACCCGCCTCGAAATGGATCTGATCGAGGGCCGCTGTCAGGGCGAGGTGACCGCCACGGTCCTGTTCGATCCCAAGGGCGAACACCTGCGCGTGTAATAAATATTACATATTCCTGCGCTGGTATTTGCAGGAGATGAAAACCGCCTTAGAAAAATGAAAAACATCCACCCCGTCTACGTTGGTTTTGGAATGCTCACCCCCGTCGCCATCATGGTGGTCGAGGAATTGCCCGAGCACAACACCGGTGCGCTCGTCAAAGAGGTTAGCGAATTTGTCTTTGACGACGCCGCCATCATCGCCTGCCTGCTGCGTCAGTGGGAGGTCCCAACGGCCATGATCGGCACCTCTGTCGGGGATGACCCGCGTGGCCTCATCCTGGCGCAGCAGTTGGAAGCATGGGGCGTGCAAGGCGAGGTTCGCCATTCCAAGGAAATCAAAACTCCCTGGGAGGTGGATGTCTCGGACGAAACGGGCGCTCGGACGTATTTCTGGGAGCGGGCGCCGCAGGTGTTAAACACCCTCGATACGGCCGACCTTTCCCTGCTGGAAGGGACCCGCCTGTTGTACGTCGACTGGTATGACGGCGACCATATCTTGCGGGCAATGAATGAAGCCCTTCGCCTGGGTGTGCCCGTGTTCCTGAATTTTGAGCACGGGCACGCGGATCCTGAGCTGCTGAAGCGTTATGGGGGCCGGGCGACGATCTGCCAGGCGGTGACGGACGCTGCCCAGCGAGGCGAGGTGCCGCCCCTGGAAGTGGCTCGGAAGTTGTTGAAAACCGGCGTGCAAACCGCCCTGATCACCATGGCCGGTGAAGGCTGCCTGGCGGTGAATGGCTCGGAGGTCGTGCGCGTGCATGCCCCGTCCATCCATGCCGTGGACGGCTGCGGCGCCGGGGCCACCTTCTCGGCTGGTTTTATCTACGGGCATTTGAAGGGATGGGACCTGGAGAAATCGGCCCGTTTTGCCACGGCTGCCGCATCCCTCAAGGTGACCCGGCCCGGATTGCAAATGTTTCCGATCGTTGAGATCAATGCCATGGCAGCGCAGCTCCCGGTTGAGTATCCCGCAGGTGCTGACCAGCCTCATCGCTAGGAGAGTCCTTTGATTAACTTTGCCACCCTTCTCACGCAGCAACAGGTCGAACGCACGCACGCCGCATCCCTGGAGATTCTCGAGAACGTCGGCTTGCTGGTACGGAACGAAAAGGCGCGCATGATCTTCAAGCAGCACGGTTGCCTGGTGGACGCCGGGACGCAGATCGTCAAGTTTCCACCTGCCGTGGTCGAGAAGTACCGGGCCATGCTGCCGCCGACCTTTACCTTCCACGGACGCGATCCAAAATATGACCGCACCCTCCCGCAGGACGGGCCGGTCATCGTCACGGGCAGCTCCGCGCCAAATGTCATCGACCCGGTTACGGGTCGCCAGAGGCGGGCGCGCTCGGACGACATTGCCCGCATCGCGCACCTCATTCAGGAACTGCCTGCCTATGACGTCTTTTCGATCTCCACGCTGGCAGACGACGCCCCGCCGGGGCAGTTCACGCTGGCGCGGCTCTACCCGTCTCTGAAGCACTGCCTCAAACCCATCCGGAGCACAACCAGGGATATGGACGATGCCGCGACGGTCATGCGGCTTCTGTACACGCTCGCGGGGAGCGAAGAGGCCTACCGCCAGCGTCCGTTTGTTACGCACCACTATTGCCCCATCGTCTCGCCGCTGACCATGGACCAGCTATCCACCGAGACGGTTATCTTCTTCAGCGAGACGGGGCTGCCCGTCTACCCGAGCATCGTGCCCAACGCCGGTCTGACCTCGCCGATGTCCATGGCGGGGACGCTGGCGCAGGGAAACGCTGAATTCCTTGCCATCTCGGTGCTGATGCAAATGGTGCGGGAGGGTACGCCGACCATCTATGCCACCTTGCCGACCGTCGCCGACATGCGCACCGGCGCCTACGCCTCGGGCGGCATCGAATGCGGCATGCTGCACATGGCCTTTGCCCAGATGGCGCGCTTCTACAACGTACCGTGCGGTGGCTATATCGGGTTGTCCAATTCCAAACTCAACGATGCCCAGTCCGGTTACGAGACGGGTATGTCCACCGTGGCTGGTGTATTGGCTGGCGCAGACATGCTGAACATGGGCGGCCTGCTCGACGCGCTGAAGGTATTTGACTTTGCCAAGGCCGTGATCGACGATGAAATCGCCCAGATGCTCAAACGTCTGAAGCGCGGCATCACGTTTAACGAAGAGGAGCTTGCCCTGCAGGTCATTGCTCAAATAAAGCCGGGCGGGTCGTTCATGATGAGTCCGCACACAGCCAGGCACATGAAAAGCGAGGCCCTGCTCCCCAGGCTGGCTGACCGGGAGGCCCGCGAAGTCTGGGAGAAGAAAGGCTCGCTCGACACACATGCCAGGGCCATGCAGCGTGTGAACGAGATCCTGGCTCACAGTGGCGCCGACCTGATCCCTGCCGAGGTCGAGGCGCGCCTCCGCACCCAGTTCAAGGAGCTGGTTACTGGAAAGCTGGAAATGCCGCAAGGCGGTTAAGCTCCTGGGACACCACGCTGGATTCAAAGTTCAGCAGAAAAGGAATGGCTGATGAAACTTTTTTTTGCCACAGACGTGCACGGCTCCGAGATCTGTTGGAAGAAGTTCCTCGCCGCCAGCAAGTTTTATGATGTGGATACCCTGATCCTGGGCGGCGACATGACCGGCAAGGCCATCATCCCCATCATCGCCCAAGGCAACGACAACTTCAAGGTAACCCTGCTGGAGCAGGAAAGCATCCTGCATGGAAAAGAGGAAGTGGACAAGATGGTCCAGACCATCCAGAACCGCGGCTATTATCCTTACGTGACCAATCCGGATGAAGTGCAGACCGTCGTCGACGTGCCGGGCAAATCGGATGAACTCTTCCTCGTACAGGTGATTAAAACCATGCAGCGCTGGATGGAGTATGCAGACGCGAAGCTGAGCGGGACAGGCATACGCTGTTATGTCTGCCCGGGGAATGACGATATCTTCGAGATCGACGCGGTGATCGCTTCCTCGAAATGTGTACGCAGCGTGGAGGGCCAGGTCGTTGAGCTTGATGAATACCACGAAATGGCCAACTCTGGCTGGTCCAACCCGACCCCCTGGCAAACCCACCGCGAGGAGCCGGATGAGGCCCTGTTGAAGCGTATCGAGGCAGTCATCAGCAAGGTGAAGAACCCCTCCCAGGCGGTGTTCAGCCTGCACGCCCCGCCTTATGGCAGCGGCTTGGACGAGGCGCCGGAGCTGACCAAGGACCTGCGGCCTACCTATGCCGGTCGTTCCATGATCCCGGTTGGCAGCCACGCCGTGATGACCGTGATCGACAAATATCAGCCGCTGCTGGGATTACACGGACACATCCACGAAGGCAAGGGGACACGCAAGTATAAGAAAACACTGTGCATCAACCCCGGCAGCATGTACGAACAAGGCATGCTGAACGGCGCGGTGATCGAGCTTAAACCTCAAAAGGTGGGCAACTACCTGTTGACCACCGGATAAGGTTAAAGTAGCTGCCTGTGCTAGGAAAGGAGGATCCTATTGGCGATAGATTAATTTGGGAAATTTGCAGACACATCAGTCCGAAAACTTTTCTTTTGGAAGGTCTCCGCCAATGATCGCAGGAGGCCGAAGAAAAACTTGGAAAGGAGATTCAGATGAGTGACGTTTCTCTGTTCGTGCGTAAGGCGAGCGGCCTGGTAAGAGCCTGGTCGGTGTTTGACGCGTTCATTTATGCCACTTTCTCGATCAACCTGATTACCCTCGGTCTGTTCATCTTCTCCTATTGCTACTACCTCAAGGGCAGTCTGGTGACCGGCGTGGTGGTTGGCGCCATCTTTACGGTCTTCGAAGTGATCGTTTACGCCAGCTTGATTTCTGCCATGCCGCGGGCTGGCGGCGACTACGTCTGGCAGAGCCGCATTCTTAATCGCGCCGTCGGCTTTGTGCTGTCAGTTACGGGCTGGTGGTTCATCCTCTGGCTGTGGACGCCGCTCTACGGTCAGATGCTCACCTATGAAGTGTACACGCCATTGCTGGCCATCGCTGGCCTTAAGGATGCTGCCCTGTGGTTCACGACCACCTCAACCGGCCAGTTCGTCGGCATGCTGTCCGTGTGCGTTATCGTATTTATCTACATTGCAGTAGGTATGAAAACGTATGCCCGGATTCAGAAGATCTGTTTCTTCGGCGGGCTTGTCGGCCTGGGGATCGTTTTCCTCCTGCTCCTGTTCGGGAACAATGCCACCTTCATCGCCAATTTCAACGCCCTGGCGCCCCGCTTCGGTGCGCAGGCCGGTGATACTTATACGGCTACTCTCCAGGCAGGTGCAGATGCTGGCACGGTCGCCGGTCCGTTGTGGCCGTTGGCTTTGGGAGCCAGTATCTTTCTGGTCCCGATGCTGACCTTCTTCAACCTGTGGCCTAACTGGGGTTCCACCCTGTACGGCGAAGTGCGCGGCGCCTCGGATTACAAGCGCAACTTCTCGGGTATGCTGTGGGCGATCATCATAACCACGGTTGGTGCGGTGCTGTTCTTCGTCCTGATCGGCAAGACCATCGGCTGGGACTTTTACAACAAGGCTAACGGCGCTTTCTGGAACTGGGGCTTCGGGTACACCACCACCCCGCCGCCACTGCCGATCTGGCCCTACCCGGCCCTGTTTGCCGCCTTCATGGTCAAGAGCCCGCTGCTTATGTTCATCATCGTGCTCCTGATGAGTCTGTGGTGGTTCGGCTGGTCCGGGACGCTCTTCCTGAGTTCGACCCGCGTGATCTTTGCCGCCGCCATCGACCGCATGCTGCCGGAGTGGGTCTCGAAGATCGAGTCCCGCACCAAGACACCTATCAATGCATTGCTGTTGATGGTCATCCCTTCGGCGATCATTTCGTACCTGTACGCCTTCAAGGTCTTCAACTTCCAGACCCTGGCGCTGGATGCCACGGTCGTGATCGCCATCACCTTCCTCGGTTCCACCGTTGCTGGGATCGTGATGCCCTGGAGGGCCAAGGATGTCTTTGACGGCTCGCCGATCGCCAGGTATAAGGTCCCCGCCTGGCTGGGCTGGATTGTCACGGTTCTGTTCGGTGTCTTTTCAATATACCTGATCTACACTTCGTTCAAATATGCTTGGACGATCATCGGTGGGCTGGGGTCTCTAAGCGCCAACGGTCTCACCTGGTTCGTGGTGATCGTACTGGGGCTGCTCACTATTTTCAATGCGGTCGTCCTGTTATGGATTCTGTATCAGGTCGCCAAGGGAACCTCCAGCAGTAAGGCCATGCCACTCATCACGCTGGCAGGCCTGATCTTCCTGGGCTTCCTCGACTGGCTGCTGGTCGTGTGGTTCTGGGACCCGAATGTTCTTCCGTCAGCCCTGCCTGCCGTCGGTACGTACAACATCGGCTGGTCGAATGTCAGTTCGATGATCTTCATGATGATTAACTATCTGGTGGCCGCGGCAATCTACTTCGGGTTCAGTGCCTATCGCCGGCGCCAGGGCATTGAAATAGAAAAGGTGTATAAGGAAATTCCTGTGGAGTAATCACCTGCCACAGAATGTTTCCACTTGAGGAAAGAGGAGGGCTGGTCCTCCTTGGCTGGATCATAACTCCTCCTCCCTGCACTGGTTATTTGGTATGACAGGATGGCAAGGCGCATCCTTTCCTGCATCCTCCGTTCCCCCGAGGGATCGGGTGCTGATTGACTCGGACACTTGATGATGCTACAATGAATCAGGTTTTTTCAGACTGGAGGTGCCACGACAAGATCTGACCAGACGATTCTATCAATCTCAGCATTCCCATATATAACCATATATTAAAAAGGAGAGAAGTAGAATATGCAAACCAAGAAATTTGTCTTCAATTTGGTCGCTTTGTTGGTTGTCGCGGGTTTCGTGCTTTCTGCCTGCGGTGGGACCCCCGATGTAGCCAAGGGCTACACAGGCACGAAAATCACCAGCGTACCACAAGACCTCGTTACTGCCTGCAAGAAGGAAGGTATGGTAACGATTATTGCCACGCCGCCTGACTGGGCGAACTACGGAGAGATTTTCGCGGACTTCGAGAAGACCTCCGGCGTAAAGATCAATTCCCTTGACCCGAACGCCGGCTCGGCCGACGAACTTGCTGCCATCGAAGCCAACAAGGGCAACACGGGTCCGCAGGCTCCCGATATCGTGGATGTCGGTTATGCTTATGGTGCGCAAGGCATCGCAGCCTTTGAATACGCGCCCTATAAAGTCTCCAACTGGGACAAGATTCCCGATACAGTTCTGGGTATTCCCGCCAAGGATCCGGATGGCTACTGGACCGGCGGCTACTACGGTGTCATGGCTGTTATCGTGAACACTGCTGTCGTGAAGAATGTTCCAGCCAACTGGTCGGATTTACTGAAGCCCGAATACAAGGGGCAGGTCGCATTGGCTGGTGACCCGCGCACTTCGAACCAGGCCATCCAGGCGGTATTTGCAGCCGCCTTAGCAAATGGCGGCGATCTGGATAATGCCCAGCCCGGCCTCGACTTCTTCAATCAATTGAACCAGGCCGGCAACTTCGTACCGGTGATCGCCAAAACTGGTACGATCGCGCAAGGCGCAACTCCCATCGCATTTTTCTGGGACTATAATGCCTTTGGCTATAGAGATACCTGGAATGGGAATCCTCCCGCCACCGTTTTCTATCCCTCCCCCACCATCGCAAGCATGTATGTCCAGGCCATCAGCGCGTATGCGCCCCATCCCAATTGCGCCAAACTGTGGATGGAAGTCCTCCACTCTGACGAGGGCCAACTGGCTTGGATGAAGGGTTACGCCCATGGCGTCCAGCAGGCCGACTTGGAAGCGCGCGGTGTAATTCCCGCAGATGTGGCAGCCAAGTTGCCCGCCTCCAGCGCCTTTGCTTCAGCAGTAGCCCCCAGCCCTGATCAAGTCGCAGCTGCAGCGACGTTGATTAAAACTGGTTGGATGACAACCGTGGGTGTGGACATTCCGACTCCAGCTCCTTAGACTGATCATGACAATGTTAGAGGAAAAGCGGGACGCGCCTCTGGCGCGTCCCGCTCGACACAAAATGTCCTGGGCATGGCTTGGGGTAATGCCCTTCTTTCTATTTGCCTTCCTTTTTCTTCTCTATCCATCTTCGACCATCGTTGTACGCAGTTTTCAAAATTCGACTACACATGCATTCACTCTAAAAAATGTTCTGGCGCTCTTCAAAAATCACTATACCTTGGGGGCCTACTGGATCAGCATTGAGATCAGCCTCCTGACTTCGGTGGGCGGTGGGATTTTCGGATTTTTGTTGGCCTATGCAGCCATCCGGGGTGGCTTGCCGGGGTTCATGCGCTCAAGCCTGATGACCTTCTGCGGCGTGGCCTCCAACTTCGCCGGCGTCCCGCTGGCCTTTGCTTTCATTGCGCTTCTAAGTCCCACAGGGATGTTGATAGGCTGGCTGAGGGCACTCGGCTATAATCCGTACTTCCACGGCTTTACCCTGTACACATTTTGGGGACTGAGTCTCGTGTACATGTACTTCCAGTTCCCCCTGATGGTGTTGATCATCGCCCCGGCGATCGATGGTTTGCGCCGCGAATGGCTGGAGGCTTCGGAAAATCTGGGAGCCAGTTCCTTCCAATACTGGCGCTATGTGGCTCTTCCCATTCTCCTGCCTTCCATCATGGGCACGATGATCCTGCTTTTCGGGAACTCTTTTGGCGCCTTTGCCACGGCCCAGGCGTTGACCGGCGGTCAGATCAATCTCGTGACGATCGTGATCGGTTCGCAACTGCGCGGGGACGCACTGGGTGACGTTGGTCTGGGGTATGCCCTGGCGCTTGGCATGGTGGCTGTCATGGCCCTGGCAATCACGGGTTATACAATTCTCCAAAGGCGGACCGAGAGGTGGTTGCGATGAGACGCGGAAATAAGGTCTGGTCGTGGATCGTGATGATTATTGGCATTCTTTATTTCTTCCTTCCATTGGTGGCGACCTTTGTCTTCTCCCTAAAAGCCAGGCTTGGGGTTCTGAGTTTCCAGGCATATGTTAATATCTTCACTGACCCGGCGTTTGTATACAACTTCTCATTTTCAGTTCTTTGGGCGGTTCTCACCATTGTAGTCGGGATCCTGCTCTTTGTCCCTACGGCTTTCTTGATACGATTAAGGGTCCCGAAGTTACGCAGCGCGGTCGAGTTCATCACCCTGCTCCCCTTTGTGATTCCAGCTATTGTATTTGTCTTTGGATTGGTACGGACTTTTAGCCATCCCCCGCTCCTGATCGTCAACAGCCCGGCCTTGCTTATCGCTGCCTACACGGTTCTATCAATGCCTTACATGTATCGCGCCATAGATACGGGTCTGCGCGCCATTGACGTGCGCACCCTGACCGAAGCCGGGCAAAGTTTGGGAGCAGGTTGGGGATCGATCCTTTTTGATATCATCCTGCCCAATATTCGTGTCGCCATCCTTAGTGGCGCCTTCCTGAGCTTTGCAATTGTGATTGGCGAATACATTCTCGCCCAATACCTGGCCAAGCCAGCCTTCGCCCCCTATATGGCTTATATGATCCAACAAAAGGCGTATGAGCCGGCAGCAATGGCCATTATCAGCTTTGCCCTTACCTGGGCAGCCATGGGAATTATTTCCCTGGTCGGTCGCGGTACCGGACAGGCACAGGTCGGGGGCGGACACTAAATCATCCGAGAGTGACAACTTATGGCACACCTGACTCTTTCAAATATTTGTAAACAATTTGCTGGAACTGTTGCAGTTCAGGATTTTAACCTGGAAGTGGAAAAAGGGGAGTTTGTTTCGTTCCTCGGCCCATCGGGCTGCGGTAAAACGACCACCCTGCGCATGATTGCCGGCTTTGAGGTCCCCACCACGGGCAAGGTCACCATCGATGATGTCGACATCACCGATAAGGCCCCCAACCAGCGCAACGTGGGCATGGTCTTTCAGGCTTATGCCCTTTTCCCGAACATGACCGTTGCACAAAATATCGGCTACGGCCTGCGCATTCGCAGGGAATCCAAATCCGAAATTAATAGGCGTGTGGAAGAAATGCTTGCCCTGATCCACCTCGAACAAAAGGGTAAAAGCTTCCCTCACCAGCTTTCGGGTGGGCAGCAGCAGCGAGTTGCCCTGGCACGCGCCCTGGCCATTCATCCCCAGGTGCTTCTGCTGGATGAGCCCCTGTCGGCACTGGACGCGAAGATCCGGGTTTCGCTACGTGCGGAGATCCGGGCCATCCAGCGCAAACTGGGCATCACGGCCATTTATGTCACCCACGACCAGGAAGAAGCCCTGTCCATCTCGGACCGTATTGTCGTGATGTACGAAGGCAAAATCGAGCAGGTCGGTTCACCCTTCGAGATATACAACTTCCCCCAGACTGCCTTTGTTGCCAGCTTCGTCGGGACCTTGAATACCGCCGCCGGCGAGGTGGTCGACCCGGCCAACCACCTGCTTCAGATCGATGGTGTCCAGCTGCAGGCAGCCGTGGGGTTGGATGGCAAACAAAAAGGCGATAAGGTCTCGATTGCGATCCGGCCCGAGCGGTTCAATTTTATTGCGCAGGAAAGGAAAGCCAACATCCTTGACTGCCAGATCGAGAATATCACCTTCCTCGGTTCCGTCGTCCGCATCCAGGTGTCGGTTGGAAGCAACCGTTTTTATATGGATACATTCAACAATCCATTCCTCGAGTTACCCAGGATCGGTGACAAAGGCCAGATCACCTGCTCGCGTGAAGCGGTCCTGGTTTTAAAGGCTTAAACTTACCGCGGTCAACCAAGAGATGCAAACTTGAGCAAAGTCATCCTCGTGTTATCCGACGGCCTGCGCTATGATACCGCTGTCGCCGGGATGGGATACCTTGGTCATTTGGTGGAAGCAAAACTCGCCAGTCTTTATAAAGTGACTGGCGAGTTGCCGAGCATGTCGCGGCCCATGTACGAGACGGTTCATACCGGCTTGCCTGTCAGCGCCCACGGGATTGTCTCCAACTTGGTCGTGCGGACTTCGACGCAACCGAATCTTTTCCGGTCTGCGTGGGAGGCGGGGAAGACCGCGGCGGCTGCGGCCTACTACTGGTTCTCGGAGCTCTATAACCGCGCCCCGTATGACCGGATCGAAGACCGCGAAGTTGACGATGAGTCCCTCCTCATCCAGCACGACCGATTTTATACCCAGGATGGTTACCCGGATATTGAACTCTTCGCCACGGCCGGGATGCTGGTGCGCAGGTTCAGCCCCGATTATCTGCTGGTCCATCCGATGGGCATGGATAATACCGGTGGAACCTATGGAGCCAATTCCAGCGAATATCGCAACCATGCCATCCGGCAGGACATGTGGCTGTCCACATACCTGGCAGAATGGATGGAACGCGGCTACAACATCCTGGTCACCGGCGACCACGGTGTCAATGCGGATGGTCTCCATGGAGGCACCACACCCGACGTTCGCGAAGTTCCGTTATACTTGATCAAGCCCGCTGCTACCGGCAAGGGCGATACCCACGAAGTGGTCTCGCAGCTCCAGATCGCCCCGACAATATGCAAGCTGCTGGAGATTGAAATTCCCAAAACGATGAAAGCGGCCGCACTGGTTTAGATCGGGATCGACCGAAGCCGAGACAACCTACTTGTTTGATTGGAGAATTGTTTATGCTCACTCTCCCAGAAAAAATCATTTTCATCCTGGCTGCCCTGGCCACCCTGGCGGCCGCCTTTTTTGCCATTCGCCGGCTGGTACGCATTATTAGTACCGGGCATGGCAAGCCGGACTGGAGACTGGCGTGGAAGCGCCTGCTCAACGTTCTGGGCCGCATGGTGACGTTCCAGCCGGTTTTTCGCTTCCGTTTTTGGCCAAGCTTGTTCCATGCCCTCGTCGCATGGGGTTTCGGCTTTTACATTCTGGTCAATCTGTTTGACGTGGTCAAGGGCTTCCTGCCCGGATTTTTTATCCCGGGCATAGTGGGAGATGTTTACCGCCTGCTGGCAGACGTGCTCTCGGTGGCCGTGCTGGTCGGCATGGTTTTCTTCGTTATCCGCCGCTTCGTCTTCCGGCCCGCCAACCTGTCCACGCGCCAGACAACCTTGCTCAGTCCGAAAGCGCGTTTTGGCATCTGGCGGGATTCCGCCATCGTGGCGACCTTCATCCTCCTACATGTCGGGTCGCGCTTCGTGGGTGAATCGCTTGCCATCACCGCGGCTGGCAAGTCCGATGGTTGGCAGCCGTTCGCTTCTGCAGTAGCTGGCCTGTGGTCGGGGATGAGCTCGCAGGCGCTTGTCGTCGGCCAGCATGTCGCCTTCTGGCTGGCCATCGGCCTGATCATGGTCTTCATCCCCTATTTCGCGTATTCTAAGCACGTGCATCTGTTTTTCTCCCCGCTCAATTTCCTGCTCAAGCCGGAACGGCGCTCGATCGGCGAGCTGGGCTACATTAACCTGGACGACACCTCCATCCAACAGTTTGGGGCTTCGAAACTCAACGACCTGGGCTGGGAGCAGTTGATGGACGCCTACGCCTGCATCATGTGCTTCCGCTGTCAGGAGGTCTGCCCGGCTTATACCACCGGGAAGATACTTTCTCCGGCCGCGCTGGAGATTAACAAGAGGTATTTCCTCAACACGGTAAATTCGCTCAAGGACTCGCCTCCGCTCACCGAGTTCGCCATCCCGCCGGAAGCGGTCTGGGCCTGCACCTCCTGCGGGGCCTGCGTGGACATCTGCCCGGTGGGTAACGAGCCGATGCGCGATATTCTCGACATTCGTCGCAGCCTGGTGCTGATGGAGAACAGTTTCCCCAAGCAGCTGGAGACCGCCTTCCGCGGCATGGAGCGGGCGGCCAACCCCTGGGGTGTTCCGCCAACCGAACGTATGAAGTGGGCCGAAGGATTGAAGGTCCCCACCATCGAGCAGAACCCGGAACCGGATGTGTTGTGGTGGGTGGGCTGCGCCCCGGCGACCGAGGCGCGTGCCCAGAAGACCGCCCGGGCGTTTGCCAAAATCTTGAACGCCGCGGGAGTCAATTTCGCCGTGCTCGGACAGAACGAACAGTGCACCGGCGATTCCGCCCGCCGTGCCGGCCGCGAGGACATCTTCTTTGGGCTGGCGACAGCCAATGTGGAACTGCTGAATGAGGTCAAACCCAGGCGGATCGTCACAACCTGCCCACACTGCCTGCACACCCTGAAGAACGAGTACCCGGCCTTCGGCGGGAATTACGAGGTCGTCCATCATACCCAGTTGATCAACGAGCTGATTGCCAGCGGCAGGCTTCACCTGGAGCCTCGAACCCCAGGCGAAGATCCTCAATCTTCAATCACGTATCATGATCCCTGCTACCTGGGTCGCCACAATGGGGTCTATGCCGACCCGCGACTGGTCTTGAAAGAGGCACAGGCTGACCTGGTTGAAATGCCGCTGCATGCCGACAAGTCATTCTGCTGTGGGGCAGGGGGGACGCAGATGTGGAAGGAAGAGGAGCATGGCACCTCCCGGGTCAGCACGGTGCGCGTTGCCGAGGCCCGGGCCACTGGTGCGGAGAGGATGGCCGTGGCTTGTCCCTTCTGTATGATCATGCTGACCGACGCCGCCAAGGCTGACGGAGAACGGGTCAAGGTGGTGGATGTGGCGGAGATTGTCGCAGAGAGATTAAATAAACCCTCAGAGTAAATTCCCCATACGGCATCGGGAGGGCTCCCAAAGTCTTGTCTTGTATTATGCTACTGCAAATCTGATCAGGTTTAACCAAACACGGCAATCAGCACAATTCCCGCGAAGATCACTGCTGCTCCGAGGACGCGAATCTTCCCCATTTTCTCGCCCAGGAATTGCCAGCCGGCGAAAGCTCCCATTACCACGCTGACCTCCCGGATGGCTTCCGAATAATTCACAGGGGCTATCGAATAGGCAAATAGAGCGAACAGATAAGCGATGACCCCCAGAAAACCGACCAGGACCAGGCGGGCCGGTTGTTTGTGTATTGCTTTATTAAAGTGATCCCACCCATAATGACGCACGATGACTGGCGTGGTTAAAACCGGCACCAGCATGAACATACTCAGGCCATAGGGTAGAACCGGACCGTGTTTGACCGCGAAACCATCGACCAGGGTGTAAATGGAGATGATCAGGGCAATCGAAAGTGCGATGGCTATTCCCTTGAATTGCGGCTTGCCCTCGTGAGGCTGGAAGTAACTGGTTAGGCCGATGATGGCTAATCCACAAATGATCGTGGCTATTCCAATGAAGCCTCCCGTGCTCGGTATCTCGCGCAGGAACAATATGGACCAAAGGACGACCAGGGCGGGGGCAGCTCCCCGTGCCACCGGGTATACCAGCGAAAAATCATGATCGCTGTAAGCAAATGAGAGCAGGACGAAATAAATGGCCTCCAGGGTCATGCTGATCAATGCAAATAGCCACATGGAACGCGGGGGCAGACCGGTGAAGAAAAGCGCAAAAACAGATATGATGCCGCTGATGATCACCTGCCAACCCATGGCAACATATTTTTCCGAGGATTGTTTGAGGAGAAGATTCCAGAGGGCGTGAAGGGCCGCAGAAGTGAGAAGTAGCGCAATGGCGAGGAGAGGCATGGCGGGTCTAAATTTACCACATTGCATCCCTGTGGGCAATGTCAGCCATTCTCTTTTTGATCGGGCTGAGTTCCTTCCACAAAGAAAAACGGATCACAAGCCGACTGCGGATCCAGGGCGGTCTTGATGCGCTTCAGCCAGGTGTGATAATTACTGCAGGCCGGTCCAAAAAGTTCATTTGCTTCGCTGCCGAACCCGGCAATCGGGAGGCCCATAGCCCGCTCGATGGCATCCCTGGACCCGGTTTGAACCAGATCGCGGGCTGCCATCGCGGATTGCGGATTGCCGGGGTCATACAGGATAATGCCTTCCAGATATCCCAGGTGCCCGCTCTCAAAGGTACCGCCAGTGCCCAGATCGCCCCCGTCGTCAAGGATCAGTCCTTCTTGGATATATTTCTGTTTGACTCCCGCCACATATTCGGCCTGAGTATGGGCCAGGTCCCAGGTGTCAAACGCGCCCAGCATGGTCGCCATTCCCTGTGAAGGCCGGAAAGCTGCCTGGGTGTTGTTTGCATTGCGAAACAGCAGCCAGAAGAGCGTGGACTGCTTTTCCCTTTTAAGCTTCTGTCCGAACGGCAGCCGCTGGATCCCTTCCTGCAGGGATGGGAAACGCCGCAGCAATGCCAACGGATCTTGAATGCCCCGGGTCAGCCTGCCCGCAATGCGCAGCAGCGCCGGGCGCATCGGAACATTCATTGGTATGATTACCCCGCCGGTTTCTTTCAAGATCTGCTTCAAGGCTTTCATCTTCCAGGCATATTCAGCCTCGGAAGCCGCGAAGATCGCCGTGCTGACGATATCTTTGCCAATCTTTTGGAAAATCCCGCTATCCAACGCGATCTTCAATTCCTCATTGTTATCCGTCAGTCCAAGCGCGGCAAAGAACATTGGCGTTCGGAATTCGCCGTGGTTCAATTCCGCTTCCCCCATTTTGTAACCAGCATCCTTCTCCGCCTGCCGGGAGGGAAAAGCGATGGCGTTCATGGCACTGCGCGGCGGGATCTTCTTCAAGACGTATTTGGGGGATTGTCCTTCAAACTCCCACTCACGGGGGCCATTCCATTTGTAAAGTTTGATGGCGCACTTCGTAAAGACGCCCAGCCCCCCAAAGGTGCCTTGAAAGCCGCGCACGATCCCGCGCATGGAGGGCCCCGGTCCATCTGGCGAAAACCAGCCACAGCCTGACCCCGCACTACCCAGTGTGACCACTTCTCCGGTGGGCAGCACCCATTCCACCCCCAGCAGGTTCCGGCCTGAGAAACTGGTGGCAGCACCCGAAACGCCGTAGCCCCAGGCGGCGGCATGCGATGCCAGCAGGGAATGATTGGCTCCGCAGGAAACAATGTGGCAGTTCAATCCCCGCCGGACGATCTCGGTTTGTAGATCGATGGCGCGCACATAAGGTTCGATGACCGCGATCTGATTTTGTTCATCGATCTCAAGGATGCGATTCATGCGTTTCAGGTCGAGGACGATCACGTTCTCCTGCGATGCAGCCGCGGCAGTGTGAAAGCCCGTTGATAGCGGTTTGATCATGTACGGACTGTTGCAGCAAAACCGCATGATCTCCTGGATTTCTGCTGTGGTCTGGGGGAGCACGACCGCCGCGGGCCGCGGCAGCCACTGCGAACCATCCTTGTTCATCGTTTCTGGATTCTGGTAGTAGGCATAGGTATCCAGAACGCAGGGAGCACTGGACACCCACTGCTTGCCAACGATGTCCTCTAGGATTGCCCGATCTTGATCAGAGATTCTTTGCATGTCGTTATCCTTTTACCGCCAGCCTAGAGACCCCATTTTCCACGCTGCAGCACCCGCCTGGGATCGAAGAGCCCTTTGATGATTTTCACCATCTGGTAGTTAGCCGGGTTCTGTCCCCAGACCAGTTCCGCTGCGGAACCGTAAGGACGGCTGAAAAAAGCGCCCGATTCCATCAGCCGGATGATAGCCTGCCTCTCGATTTGTTTCATCCGTCTGATCTCTGCCTCAGAGCCGGGGTCGAAGGGAAGTATGAATTCCATCTGGCAGGCGTGATTCTGGACAATAGGCTGGATGTAGGTTCCGGTCTCAGCCTCAGGGATGCCAGACTCCTGCACTGTATCCACAAGATCCTTGCGCA
>Ga0209777_10000245_pt1 | contig 94659 bp, 134 predicted proteins | sample FrelakmetHBP12HB_FD_187147 | JGI IMG/M metagenome (GOLD analysis project Ga0209777, IMG submission 187147) | Freshwater lake sediment microbial communities from the University of Notre Dame, USA, for methane emissions studies -HBP12 HB (SPAdes)... | ecosystem: Environmental > Aquatic >...
GAGCCTGTGAGTCATAATAGGAAAATTATGAGTCACAATGGGACCAATCTCTTTTTCTTTATGCATAGGTCTACTCATTTCTATAAAAGGTTTTGGTTCCATTAGTTTTCTTTCTGTTGTTGGTTTTATTCATATCGATGCTTACGATCATAACCATCATCATCAATATATTTAATATTTGATTTGCCTCTAATTTTATTCCTGGGTTGTCTATGATCAAGATCAAGACCAGAATCTTCTAATTCTTGTTGAAGAAAGGTGTTCTCTTCTTGTTTGTCACTCATGGATATTCCTTGTTTAAATTGGCGGAGGGTTTCATTTTCTACAAGAACAAATATAAAAGGATATTGTTATGATTACATTATACACAACTGAAGAATTTTCAAATGCTAAATCTAGAGATTTGCTTCCTGTCAAATGTGAAGGCTGCGGGGCGACAGCATACCGAAACAAACACATTTTAATGAGTAAAGCCTATAAAAATACACCTCAATATTGCTCTTTAAAATGTAAAAGTAATCACCAATCACCACCACAATATAAAAATTGTGAAACATGTAATACTTCAGTTAGAGTTTCTTCAGCCAGACTCAGAGGAAGTAAACATATTTTTTGTTCTAAACGTTGCGCAGGAAAATATTCATCTACTCATAGAACACACGGTTATAAAATCTCTAAAATAGAAATATGGATTCAAAAGAAATTAACTGAATTATTTCCATCTTTAGAAATTCTATTTAATCAAAATAGTGTAATCGATAATGAATTGGATATTTATATACCATCTTTAAAAACAGCATTTGAATTAAATGGTATTTTTCATTATAAACCAATTTATGGTGAATTATGTTTAGAAAATCAAAAACGAATTGATTTATTAAAAATTGAAAAATGCAAACAAAACAATATTAATCTTATTGTAATAGATATCAGTTCTCAACCGTATTTCAAAGAAAGTACTTCTTTAGTTTATTTAAATCAAATAGTTAATACGATAAAGTTGGCGGAGAACACAGGATTTGAACCTGTGGAGGTCTTTCAACCCCATTCGGTTAGCAACCGAACGCATTAAACCAGACTCTGCCAGTTCTCCTTATTTATCAACTGGCGGAGGGAGAGAGATTCGAACTCCCGATACCTTGCGGTATTCCGGTTTTCAAGACCGGCGCTTTTTATCCACTCAGCCATCCCTCCAAAAATTATTTACTTCTTATAACTTAAAAACTTCTGTTTTTGACATAATCAATCACTGAATTAATTACAGGATTAAATACACGACTTAATTCTTTTTTAACATCCCCCTTGGTGGGACAACTATCTCTACCTTCTATATGAGCAGTAAGTGATTTTTTTGATTTACTTGTATAAAAATCATGAAATGTTTGACTAGTCATTACTAAATATAAAGCTTCTGTAATTCGATCCTCGATTGCCCATTCTGTTTGTTTATCCATTTCATTCTTTCTTATGAATCTTACATACAACTCGACTAGTCCCTCTTATGACAGGACCATCAATTCCATTTTCTTTACAAACACCACAAATTTGTTCTGACATTCCATATCCGCAATAAGCACAATCACGATGACTTTTTGCTGGTCGACAACGACACTTCTTAGTCATCTTACCTCCATGCCTTGAATGTATAATCCTGATATAGGAATTTACGAAGACACGGAATTAATTTACCATTGTTGCTTTGTACAATCTTATCAAAGCGATCAGGTTCTTTTGTTGAGACATCAACCAACCATGAATTAAACTTTATCTCATCAACAGAACATCCATTCATACGCATCAAAATCCCAAGACCCATATCAGAAACAAAATCCATAAAATGAGCATACTTTGTATCTGGTTTTTCACCAAGAAACTCAGCAATCTTATCATCTACATCTGACAAGATTTCATTTTTACCATCGGGTTTAACGAAACAAAAACTAGCCGGCATTGAGGTTTCCTTTTTAAGATGCAACTACCAAAACTTCAATGAAATAATAAAATTATATTGAATTGTAAGATTTTCAAGTAACGTTTGATGGTGTTCGCCATCATTATTTATAATCCACACAAATGTTGTGATTCCCGACCATACTGCAATTACAATAATACAAATCCCTAAAAAAATATCTAATCTAGTAATCTTATCTTTCTCTTCATCATCTATATCAGGAACAGCTATAGGTTCTATCATATTCAATTATCCTCTAATAGAATTTAACTATTTGTTCAGTACCATTTATAACTTCATTTCGAATTTTGTTTTTCCAACCTATTTTATCTGATCGATAAATTTCATCTTTAATTCGAATTAATCTCCAGTTATTTTCAATACACCAAGATTCTAAAGCTTGATCTTTCATTTGTTTTGATTCTAGTTGACCAACAATATCTTCAAAATGCCAAATTCCATCATATTCTATATTAATTTTTAACTTTTTAGAATATAAATCTCTGATAATTCCTGAAATATTTTCATATTTCAACGGACCGCCATAAGTCCATTCTTCATTTGGAAAAGAACTAATAAACCAATCTCTTAATTCTCTTTCACCTTTTGATGAAAAACAAGGACTGTGATCTAATACTTTTTTAACATATACCGAATCTTTCCACCAGAATATTGAATTTTCGGTTAAGGTTCTGCCATTTTTACAAATACTATTTCTAATTTTATTTTTTGTTTCTTCAGAGTGAATTCTTGTATTTCTGCAAGTTGGCGAACAAAAGAATTTTCTTTTCTTAAGAAACGTTTTTTCTCGTCTTTCAATCACAAAATAATCGAAACAATAATTACACTGTACAAAATAATACTGTTTAACACCATGAGTATTAGAATTAGATATTTCTGCACTTCTTCTTCCGTTCATTTTTATTGCTTGAATATCTAAATATGGATTCTTTTTGCACCATCGCACATGATTAGCAAATTCAGAACCCGCGCAATTTTTAAATTCTGCATTGCACCATTTACAAATTCTATCTTTTACATTATTTAAAGTACCAATTTTCATATTATTACTCCACTTTTAATTTATTCTAAAGTGGAACTGATACAAATCGAACCTAAAATGGTGGAGGTATGGGGAGTCGAACCCCTTCCTAATAGAGGTTATCATACTTTCATGCACATACATAATCTATTGTTTTAACTCTTTGCACCCACTAGGTACACGGAATTTAGGTCAAAACAGACACACCTAAGTAGATTCTTAAATCTACAAATCACAAGACTTTGTCTCGAGTCAAACTTCTGAACCTCGGTTGTGGTCCCTTAGTGAATGACATTACTCCCAGTTACAAAGGAATTTCTACCTGGTTTCACGGGTTGCTTAAAACTTAAGCAGCCATTGCGTATTCGCTGTTAGCGTTTACTTGTTTGTCCGGATTTTTAATGTGGCCAACCAGACATCCACAGTATGCAAGTATAATTTTTCTCTAATAGTCGAAACCAAATTACCCCCAGATAAAATCATTTTTTTAATTTATTCTAACTTAATAGTTTTCTTGTCACCAATGGTACGAGGATCACCAACATGAAAAACACCATCGGCATCAAACCCACCAAAGATTTTAGCATTATCACAATCATCATACTGATGATTTAAAGTTTTAAGACAATCTTCAATATCATCGTCACTCAAATTATTATCAACTTCAACAATCTGACAACCGCAGATATCTGAATAAGTTGTACCGTCATTCAAAACCATAATCTTCATTGTTATTTCTCCTCAACCAAACAAAGATGGACCAAATGCGTTAGTGGGTTTACTAGAATCAGAAGAAGAACCAATATTGGTTAATTGAGCAATTCGCCGATCCTTTTCATTCTTTTGTTCTTTTAAGTCATTCAACTTATTTTCAAGTCGATTAATTTCAACTTCAAGTTGCCGACGACTCATTCGAAGACTATCAATTTCATTCATACTTTAATACCACCTTGCTTGTCCTTTTCTCTCAGTCATTTCATTTGATATTTCTTTGCGCAATTTAGTAATACATGGGTGCTTGATTCTGCCTGTACGGAATGCGGTACCAACAAGATAATTCATCAAAATTCGAAGCTCATCATTTGAAGCACCGGTTAATTTACCAATATATTTTCTTAATTGCTGACAACACCATTCAGGTCGAGATTTCCATTGACCTAATAAGCTCTCTCGAACTTTTTGCCATCTAGAATCCTTGACAATATCTCGTATTAATTTTTTTTCCATATTTCACCAATCTTTACAGTATAATATAAATTAGAACTAGTTTGTTGTGTATGTACTTCTGATTTTCCATACATATTGGTTCTAGAAACTATAAAATAGTATTGATCCGCATACACAACAGGTACCTTACCACTTTTATCAACCCATGCGTTATTGTGTATTTTATTCACAATCTTAAAAGAATCATTTGATCTAGCGGAACAACAACCACTACATCCGCACAAAAAACAAAGATACACCAAAAGTATTACTAATACTATTTCTTTTGTAAATCTTTTACTAGATGATAAAATTTTCATTTCTCTACTACCTTTATTTTACATTAAACTTCTAAAACAAAAATCTCTCTGGAAGTACTGTCATCATATTATTTAATTCAGATGGTGTAAATGCTTTTTGAAAATTATTGACATAATCATCTAAATCCGTACCTGTTTCAGTAAGATAAAAAATATTATAATCACTTCCATACAGAGTGCGTTGCTTGACTATATCATTATTCCAATATGCTTTCTTAAAATTATTCAAATTAGTCATACTGGTATGACAAGATAAATCTGAATACACATTTGGAAATTTACTCATCAGATCAATAATACTATAAGCCCAATTGGGTTTGCCATTACCAAAATGAGCAAAAGTAATTCTTAAAGTAGGATTGGCTTCAAGTGCTGGTCTAAAATTCTCTGGATTACAAAATTGATCTGATGGAGATGACCATGTTGGAAACCCACCCCCAGAACAATGAGTCATAATTGGAATATTCTTTTTTGCGCAATATTCATACATCGCAGGAAGAGCACCGGCCATTGGATGATACCCTAATCGAGGATACATCTTTACACCAAAAAATCTTCCAGCTGTTTTAGTAACATGTTCTCCATCAATAATAGATTCGACAACCCCAGCTCTCCGTGTATCAACTGCAAAAAAGGGATAACAATTTCCTTTAGCAGATAAATAACGAAGATCGTCAATTTGATTTTGTAAATTAGCAACGCTATATTCACCATCAAGTGCTGGTTGTCCTGCTTTCATGTCATCAGCAAATAGATAATGAACATCCATCATCAACGGAACAGTGGCACAAGCAGTAGCATTTGGAAAATGTTTAAGTGTTGTCTTCGAAAGAAAATCATTATTTTCAACTTCAGAATCAACAAAGCTGTTAGTGGTTTCTTTTACATAATCGGACCAACTCTTTAACATTGTATCTTTTTGTGATAAATGTAGTACATCAGGAAGGATTGGTGGGATATGAATCATATCTTGAATAATACTACCATTAAAGACATGGCAGTGTGAATCATACAGAATTGTTTTACTCATTTAGATATTCCTTTTATTTTATATGATATAACACCACATCTCTAATAAATTCTATGGCATCTCTTCCCGCAGCTATACTTTCATAAACAATATTATTATCATCCAATAGTTTTTTAATTCTTAAATCAATAATTTTTGCTTCTTCTTCATTCTGCATTCGACCACTGGGATTATATTTCTTGTTTCTTCTTAAAAAGAAATTTAACATCTTAAATCGATTATTGACAGCCAAAACTAAATTCTTAAATTCAGGAAGATCAGTAGTATCATAAATCAAAGATAATAAAAGTGGAGAATCAGTAATAATCACATCCACTTTATCACGAAGTCTTTCGATGGTATGATATTGTTTACCAAAGATGTATATTTGATTCTTTAAAACGTCAAACGATTTTTCCCAAACTTTTTCTTTAGCAAACTCCGGAGCCATTTCACAATTGATGTCATTCATCTTCAATTCTGCAAAAACACCTGCCATAGTAGTGCTTTTACCTGTTCCTGGTCCAGCATAAAGAGAGACAATCAATGTTTCTTTCTTCATTTTATTCCTTTACTCGAATTATTTTATCATATGGTTCATACTCATAATCTGGAGGACTAAATATAGCAGCAAATTGTTCCAATATTCGAACAGGAACTTGTTCTTCTTTTGGTCTATTTTTATTTCTTTGTTTACATACAGATAGTGGAACATCAAACAAAACCAATTCGGTGACGGCACCATATTGGTCAGCAAGAGTTCTCCAAGTACTTCTCATAAAAGGAATAATATTAGTGGCATCAATGATAACACTTCTGTTTTGCTCAAGTAAAAGTATAACCATTGATTTTGCAAAAGCTAGAATCCATGGTTCAGCATCTCTATGAAACTGATGGCCAAAAATGGTTCGACGGATTGCATCTAAAGAAACAACATCAACATTTGATTTCTTATTATTCTTAATCCAAGTTGATTTACCACTTCCAGGAAGACCACACATAAGAGTAACTGTAAGTTTTTTCATTTTGAACCTTTACTAAAACTCGCAAAAAGATCTTTCATAAAATCAGGAGTACCTTGATCGGATCTAGAATGTATTGCAAACTCAGCCATTTGAATTGCTGCATCCGCTTTTTCCCAACACCCACTACACAAAATAACAAGGCCGTTGCGAATTTTTCCTTTTTCCATTTCGCCCATATCTTTGCCACATTTTTTACAATTGAATGTCATAGACGTTATCCTTAAAAATGGCTCCGACGGAAGGACTCGAACCTTCGACCAAGTGATTAACAGTCACACACTCTACCAGCTGAGCTACGTCGGAATTTATAATTTTTTCTGAATTTAAAATAACTATTCCTTCTTCAAAATAAACCAAACAATTGATTTCGCGATAATCTTTTCCACTTGTTCTTTATCTGCATTTTCCCATAATGGACCATCTCGATATCCGGGTTGAGTACTAAGAACTTTTAATTTAATACCTTCTTTTTCGAGATCACCAATAATTTGTTCTACTAATGACATAATGATATTCCTTATAAAGATTTGTTTTCCATCTTATATTTATATGAACATAAAATTCCCCAATCATTTATAGAAATAAATACTTCTTTTGTTTCACCAAATTTCGCAATCATTCTAATTTTAGCAGCAATTTCATTAATACGAATTTCTTCTTCCATACAAATATCTTTTTGTATAGACATACTTTTTGAAAAAACAGACATAAATTCAGGAATACTATCCATGGGATTTTCAAGCATATATTTTTCAATTTCTGGAGTAAGAGCACATTCTTTATTTAATTTGAAAATCTTAGCTATGAATCTTTTAAATCGAGTATTAGTTAAATATGTGTGTCTAGCTTTATATTGTTCAATAAGTTTTTTTCGATATATTATTCTAATATCTAATTCAATCTCATTACACATCGAAATTAGTTTTTCAGATTTAATATATGCGCCACTACTAGTCACAATACTTCCTCCAAAATACGCCAACTTTTTAAAGCATTAGACTCAAATTCAATCTCAACTGGTTTTCCAAGAAGTTTAGAAACATCATTTACTTTAGCTTGTTGTAGAAGTTTAGAAACTTTTCGACAAAGATCATCATGCCATTTCGAACGATCTTTTTCAGTCCATTCAGAATTTTTATTATGTTCAATAGAATTCACATCCCAATTGCCAATAAATGTTCCACAACCCCATCCACTTTTGCCTTCGAATGAAAGTGAAAGTCCAAATTGACAATCTTGATATCCACCCAACCCAAAATGAACAGATGTGATCTTCCCTAGTTCTTTGGTGTTTGACATAACAGTTTCCTTTTTCAAATATTAAACACTCAATTCATATTATTTTGATAAAGATCATCATTTGATTTAAATGGTTTAGACTTACCACAAATTGATCCGTTAAAGATAAAAGGACCAAAATAGATTCTAAAAGAAAAGACCCGATATTCTTCTTTTATGTCATTGCTACAACCATAAAATCTTTCAGATCCGAATCCCAATCCAAAGAAAGATTTCTCAAAATTAAGTGAAAAAGAGATACGACCATCTCTTTTAAACGCTTCACCGTCCTTTTTAAATCCTTTCGAAAGCAATTTCATTTATTTTTTCTCTCCCAATCTGACACGGTTTCAGAAAAAGAACACTCAAATTCAGACGCATTATTGCAGAGTAAATTAGAACATTTAATTCTAATAAGAAGCATAGAATTATGTCTATCTAAAACTGCTTCTGAATTACATTTCTTGCAATTACTAATTTTAAATTTTTCTTTCATATTATTTCTTCACAAAATTCGTTAAAGTATTATTTGGAGCAGAAATAATAGCTTGCATAGCTGACAATCGTAACACAAGATAATTTACTAAATCAATTCTAGCACTTTTAATTTTCGTTCTTAAAATCCACATATTATTATTGTCTTCTACATTCTCAGAATATTTTGTTGCTTCTAATATTGCATCCATAGATGCTTCAAATAAACCGATAGAAAATAAACGAGCTGCATATTCTAACTCATATCTTTCCCAATCAGCTTTAGTTTTTATCTTATTCATGGTACTAAGATCATTAGTAACAGTATTGCCTAAAAATGAACAATAATTATTAACTTCACCGGTTACATTGCGTTTACGTGTTTCTTCATCTTCTTTTTTCTTATCAGCTTTAGCTTGATTTAGATCATAATGAAACACAATATTAGTATTTCCATTTTTAATCGTAAAATTAAAAACAATATTAGAATCAGTTACCGACACATCATCAGATTTACAATAAAATGGTAAACAAGCGACCAACACCATTATTAATACTTTTTTCATTATTTTCCTTTAGATACAGCTTCTATTTTTTCCCAATCAATACTATTACCATGAGTTCCTGTACCTTTTTGAATATGTCCTAATTCTTTAATACAAACAGTATAACTTCCGCAAGCAAAATTTACATCTATTATTTCACCATCATAAAATTCTTTGCTGCGACGATCTTTATCAATATCTGAAGATTTAACTCGAACTTTATCACCAACTTTAAAAAGTGGTTTTATATTATTATCTTTAATCCACATAGAAGTTAATTTATTTTTTACGTTATAAAAATCTAAGTTATCCAATATTTCAACCAGATTAGAATCACAATCCCACCCCTCATCGTCATCTAATCTTTTTGCCATATAATAACCATCTTCATGATTTTCAATTACTTCAAGAAGATTTTTAGTAATTTCTTCTTTATCATTATCGCTATCTTTAACATCGTTAAGCCAAGCTAAAATTTCTGGTAACACATGTTCGACTACAAGAAGCTTAACTTCCTTATCATTATATGTAGGACGAGGTTTATCTTTGAAATATCCTTCGTAGAAAATTTCTACAGATTTTAAACTATTCACAGGAACATCCTTCCAAAATGGAAATATATCTTGCATGGTTAAATTCCTTTAGTTAAGTCTTGTATTTCCATCTCTTATATATTTAGCTAAATTGCGAAGTCTAATAACAAATGCTTTTTGATCATTAGATAAATTTTTAAGTTTATCTTTTACATCACGCAGTTCACTTTTATGATAATCATCATCTGGTATAGCTTTGATCATATCTATAATAACATTTTGATTTAAAAGAACATCACCAGTTTCAATATAATTAGCCCACATCATTAAAGCATATTCAATGCAATTTTCATCTTTATCAAACGAGTTGTCAAACATATAAACCCCTTATACTAAACACGAATTGCGCTGGTTGGTCGCTACTCCAACTAATCCACATCTCTCGTAATGCGAGCAATAACTATTTTCACCGTCATCGATCCAATAGTATGTGGCTTTCGGGCCTATGACCTGAGAGTCCTAGTATGTCTCTAATAGAGTTTCGAAGCTCTATGCTTTCCATACAGCAGCGCAAAGTAAAAATAAGATTGGCGGTCCTGACCTGACTCGAACAGGCAACCTCGTCCTAGACAGGGACTTGCTCTAACCAATTGAGCTACAGGACCATGGAAGCGGGTATTGGAATCGAACCAATATTCTCCAGATTATGAGTCTGGCAAGGAAACCAGTTTCCTCCCATCCCGCAATCAAATTCTAAACTTGGTGGGCCGTACAGGACTCGAACCCATGACCGAAGCATTATGAGTGCCCCGCTCTAACCAACTGAGCTAACGGCCCAAAAAAATCTTAGTCTCTAACTATTATCGAAAATTATCAACCGTTAAACAGGTTACCGGAGTCTTATCTTTCGCAGCTTGAATTGCAGAACACTCACTACGCCAATGATCGCTTATAAATCCCAAACCATCTTTATAACCAATTGCCCACTTTTTCTTATCTTCTCTTATATAAACAATAATATGACAACCAACTTGATGTGTTGGATACCAATGCTCAGACATCTCTTTCTTCCTTTAAGTTATACTCCAAATAATAGTATTAGACCTGAATTACTCCAATAGTACCTTCAATAATACCCTCGATTGAAGATGTCTGCATAATATGCGCAGCCATATCAAGAATTTTCTCTTGAACTTCACACATATCTTTAGGATCTTCAACTTCAATCTCATGATCAATTTGAACAGGATAAATAACAGATGCAACAACTTTGATTTTCATTTTTAGTTTTTCCTAAAAAATTCAAATGCTTCTTCTCTAGAAATAATAGAATCCATCCTCGGTATGAATTAAAGGTACAGTAAGACTTTTAGCATAATCAATTTCTGCTTGAGTAGGTATAGGTTGTGGTAAAACAAGAAGTGTAAAGGAAAGCATACCCTCTTCTGCACTAATATTACCCATGCAATAATCATTAGCCAATTCAATTAATAACTCATCTTTTGTCTTTTTGATTGCAAGAGGATTATCAAAAAATCTTAAACCGGGATAATTTTTAGGATCAATTTCAAAAGAATCTCCATTTTTATTTTTAACTATAAATTTATCATTCATTGTTTTTCTCTTTGTTTGTGAAATGGTAGGACCGGCGGAGCTCGAATCCGCGACTCCGTCATTAAAAGTGACGTACTCTACCAACTGAGTTACGGTCCCATAAGTCAATTCATTTATATAATTTTAATGATTTAAAAAAATTGGGCCACTCATCTCTTGGTGCGAATACGATTGCTACTTCTGGATTTCCTTCAATTCCACACTCATTCATAATTCGAAAACCAATTCCCTCTTCAAAATATGTCTTTGACTTATCAAATTCTTTCTGCGATACCTTACACACAACTTTACGAAATGATTCCTTTTCCCAAATCTCTACTTTAGTAGGAATATCATATAGACTTTCCCCATGATATAATATTCTTGTACTATGTTCTTGTTTTAGGAAAGTTAGATATCCACTTAATGAAGCATGAGCTGCAGCGAGGATCGCATGACCCAGATCTACGTCATCTTTTATAAGAATATACATTTTCGAAGCCATAAATACTCCCAAGTAAGGAAAGCCAGAGTCAGGAGTCGAACCTGATGCAGGAATGACCTGTTTACCATTGGATTTTTTAATGGAGCCACCCATAACCTATGTAGGGCGTACCTTCATAGGAAACGCATAAGAATTGAACCTATGATCCCTCTGGCATGTTGAAATGGAGCCCGCAGTCGGATTCGAACCAACGACCTGCTGATTCAGATTTGTGCTAGTTCCCTAACTCTCTGGACTTTGTCTTTACCATACTCTTTCAAGTTTAGGTAGGTCGTGTAAAGTCTCTACACTTGCCCAGATGTTCTAATCATCTTGCTAGCTCGGCGTTGCCTGTTCTAGGTTTCACCGACTTAGCGACCTCCACTCTAAAAGTTTCCTTCTAAAGGTGCCTTTTCTGACAAATCAGCTGCACTACCAACTGTGCTATACGGGCAATACTCATTTACCTAATTTATTCGAATCAAAATTTAATTAATCTTTTCTGGATTTTCTTTTTCTCAGTTATCATACACGGTCTTTTCTGTCTTCTGAAGCTGACACAGAACCACCCATAGAAGGCGTTCTCATTTTAATATAATGCTTTATTGGAATATCATTATTTCCAGTTTCAATCCATTCAATCCAATAAAACTGATTCTTTTCAGAATCCCAATAGACTTGTTTGTGTTCATTCATAATTATTTAAATTCCTTTAAGATTTCCTTTAAAGCACAACGAACAGAATCTATCATGCGTTCATATGCAAAACGATCATAATCAAATTCTTTTGGATATCCATTCTTGGTTCTTCTGTTAGAACCTTTAGGTGGATATGAAATTACGGTCTTAATTGCTTTACGTATCCCTATAAGTTTTTCTTTATCTGTCATCTAAACTCCCTGAATACTTCATAATTATAGATTGAAACAATTTATCAAAGTTCTCATAATCAGAAGGTTCACCTACTGAAATTGATCCAATTACTTGGTCCAATCTAACTAATTCAGATTCGAAAAATTTATGAAATATATCAATTCGAGGACCGTCATCCATCTCTCGACCTGCAATTTTATCAGTAAGTAATTGATGAATAACCACACGGATATCGGGAGGACAAGATATGTTATCAACTAATTTTTGAAACTCCATTGGCACAACACCAAGACAAGCTTCAATCCAACGACACGCTAAAAGTGGACGCAAGACATAAAAATATTTCTTTGTCCATACTCGTTCACCCTTTAAATATTCTCGAATATTACCTTTTGCCATATGTAAATAATGATACATACATTGACGAGGTGAATAATAAGAAGTCATTAAGTTCTTAAATCCTTTTACAAAATCAGGATCAGCAAGATATACAACTGGCGATTGCATCCATTCTAAAAGTGGTGGATTTGACTTTTTCAAAAGACGCAATGCTTTTCGAAGTTCCCACCCACTCTCGTCAATTAAATTTTCTAATGGTTTTTCAATAACATCACGATGATCATGAATTGAAAGATATCACTTCATTGGATGAACATAAATAAATCTTACATCATAATCACTATCCTTTGATGGGAAACCCCATGCTCGGCTTCCTGATTCACAAGCATATAAAATGGTAATATTTTCTTGATTCTCAATTCTTAATAAACGATTAATAATTTCCTTACGTCGATCAGATGAAACAAATTCAGTTGTATTCATTGTTTAATGTCTAAACCTCTCTTACTCTTAAACGTTTAAATCTACAAGAATTATCATAATTACATTCTCTTCCCTTTATACTTTCCCATATCTAAACAACCCCAATTAAAAAGATTGCATTGATATTTTGACCTGCCTTTAAACTGGCTTTAATCATTTTTATTCCTTTATACGTTGTTTATATGCTCGTATAATTGCACGAACTGAAACCATATCTAAATTTCTGTTATCTTGACCAATTTTTTCTTTATATTCAGTCATTGTCATTTCTGGATTTCGCCATTGTATTCTTGCTAAGATTAATACTAATGGTATAGCAGTACCACGGATAGGTCTATAAACTGCAGTTAATGTTCCTGTTTGTATTTCTGTTTCCCATCCCGACATCACAGGATATCCAGTTATATATACATCTCCCAGTTGACGTTTTTCTCCAATTCGAAGTTTTCTACATTTACGCAACTTACCTGTAGTTTTTATTCTAATTAACATAGCACTTTCCTTTTGATTTTATTCTCCTTCATCATTCAATTCTTTCATAGTTAAATAAAATGCTTCGGCACGCTGAGATGCAGTAGGACAAGCAATACTATATGTTAAGTTAAAGTTACCCACCTCTTTACATCTTTCTTCAACAACTTCCCCAAGTTGAACAGGATATGAAATAATGAAAATTTCTCCATAGTTTTCTTTTGCCCACTCTTCTGTTTCATTCATAGCGTTCAAATCGTTACAGAAGTTGGGTCTATATTTATGAACAAGCCTTTCCTGTCCGCGCATCCAATAACCACCTACATCGCTTTCAAATCTTGGTTGATAATGTACCCAATCGCTCAATTGCATAATTAGATCATTCTTTTCATTGTCGGTCATTTCATCCCATTTTGTAACATTCATAATTTTTCCTCTAACTTTTATTATATCCTTTCATTCTATCACTAATTCTCCTCTTCCTGTTTTTCTGTTTACTTTAGTCGTATCAATAGCTAAGTGATATATACTACCTTTACCAATTTCTTCAACTCTATCTATTCCAACTTCCCATTTATCAAAAATTTCAAATATCCATAATATATCAATTAAACTTCCGGTCGTATCGGTTATTAAAATAGTTCTTCCATTAAGAGATTTAGCTTTAACGCCAATACTAGCTAGATCTTTTAAAAGAGCATCTAATATTTTATCTTCTGTCATTTTAACTCCGAATACAAACAGTCAATCAAAATTTTTAATTCCTCGATCAAATGATCATAATACGTAATTATTCATAACAGTATTTACGTTTAATCCCAATTTTCATATTCATCAGGTAAAATACAAATGCCATATTCTGTATATCCAAAAGTATCATGGATCTTTACTGCTTCTTGTAAAGCTTCATTAAGTGTTGGAAAAACAAAGCACCCATCAAAATAATCTCTTAATGTTTCTTTTCTTTCTTTAGAACCAACAGGGTCGTAGTCAATATTATCAATAGCAGAAGCTTCGGTTACTCTATAACCATCAGGAAACTTAACTATATAGATTCCATTATCACTTGACATTATTTTCTCCTCTAACTATCATTCTCTAGTAAATTTAATATTATTCTGTCGAAGCAAATGTATTGCTTCTTTACAAATTATAGAATTAGAGGACCAAAAACGATTAGTATCTAACCAATCTAAAGATAAATTATTCTCTCGAAACAACTTGTTTACCTCATTAGAATCATAACCAAGAATTATGATTTTTTTGGACATTATTTTCTCCTGTTATATCCTTAGTATAAATCAAATCCAGGTTGAAGACATAGGGATCATCCGAGCGACAGACAACCAATCCTACGCAACTTTAAAAAGCTTATTCATGTGGATTTAATAGTGCATGATTGCCACAGTCGGATATTGCACCACCACAATATACAGAGCAGTCCCTTCTTTTGTCGGACAACGCATCCATATTGAACTTACTCTTCAAGGGGACCTGGACTCCCTTTCTGGTCAGATTACAAATCTTTAATCTTCTTGATCTCTTCAAAACACATAACAATCAATACTCCAAGACACCAAAAATTTAGGACTTTAACATCCACAATATAAGCAGGTGGTATTGTTCCTAAACTTATAAAAGCACAAAAACTAGCCGCCATACATAAAAAGGTAAACCACCCCACTGCTAAAACTTTAAACATTGTACATCGTCCTTTCTAGTTAAATTTATCTATGATATGAAATTTCGTTAGTTTTATTTGCAAGCCAATAAAAATTTTTCTCACCAGACTTAGAATCAATTCGCCATTCAGCAACACCTTCTCGAATTGCAATATTTCTAGTAGAACACTCACCAAGACGAATACCAACACAAAAAGCTATCACTATCATAAAAACCGAACATGCATAAACAACCGGTTCATTCATAATACCTACTCCTTAAAAGAACTGTAAAATATCTTGAAGAACCATATTCCAAAAATATTCAGAATTTAATTCAGTAATAATTTTCCAACTAGGACATACGTTAATCCCATCACTTGTGATTATAATAACACCATTTCTGAATGAAACGGTAATAACATCTCTACCTCTATCACCATAATCTCTGTCACATATCATAGTAGAAGGAGCAAGTAATCGAAAATCATTATGTGCTATAAGATGATCCATAACATCTTGTTTAGTCATCATCTTTTCATCTTCTATAGTATTTTCGATCATAGACTTCCTCTCAAACAAACCATTCCATTTATCTTTTTTGGAATATACCAGAATGTTTTAAAAATTTTCATCTTAGTTATTTCAAAATTTCTTTTCTTCTTCCCATCCATCTCTGTCTCTTTCATATTCAAACAACTCAGATCTATACCATGCATCTCTAACTGCTCCTGCTCTAGTATATTTGGCCTCTCCATAAACTATTTTTCCATCAACACCTTTATAAACACTTCGCCAATCACCTAATTTATTACGCTCAATTACAAAACCTTCGGGTAACTTACCATAACCATATTCTGTTTTAAGATTAGACCATATACTCATTTTAATTCTTTCTTTCTATAGATATTTAGGTGGTTTGCAAAAATTTTGGGTATCTGTAATCTTTTCATGGGGTTTATTGGGATCAAATTCTTGCCAGGATTTATCAAGTTTATCTATAGTTTTGGCAAAATCATCAATTGATTTTTTTACAAGATTTGTTGCCTTACCACAGCTTGTACAAGAATACCAATATGTAGTATGTTCTTCTGCTACTATAACAGGTTTACCACAACAACTACTTATAAAGGAATCAAGAAAAGGTGGGTTACATGTATGATTTTCTACTGATTCATTATCTTGTCTATGGCAACGACAACAACTCATGGCACATCCTCCCAAAAAGTGGCAGGTTGGCGCTTTATTACTTGTGTCTTTACTTTTTTACACCAGATACAATCCAACTTTCTTGCAATCTTTTCATCTACGCCATACGATGTTCCTTCATGCCATTGATGTCCAAGGGTTGTACATAGTTCACCACTATCCCTCAACTCTATTATAGCTTCGGGAATTTTATTATTATCACGAAGCATCTGTAGTGGTGTCTTAAAATAGTTTGTATATCCAACAGCATTTGAACAATGTCCAGTTGATGATATTGAAAAACAAACATTAGTTGCAGAAAAATTATTCCACATATTTGTATAATTACTCTGACCTATTGCTTGACCACAAACCAGTATTAATATTATAAGTAGAGTTTTCATTATTTTTTCCTTTTCTGTATTATTTCTTTTTTAATTTTACTTTTCTTTTTTCTTAGTTTTTTCTTTTTAATCGGTACAGCTCTAAACTTATTATCGAAAAATAGACCAGTACCCTTTAAAGTTACTAAACCTTCACGTCTTAAAATCTCAGATACCGAATATTCAACTATTTCTTCAACCGCTTGTTCTATATCAGTATCTTCTGGTAATTCTATACAACTAGATTCCCAAAGTATAAGAAGTACTACTAAAGTATATAAATCAGTTGTTTCATCCATTGGTTCTGTTGTAAAAGGATTTTCCTCATCATCATCATATCCAGTACTATCTTTATATGGGGTTTCTCGATCGAAAATATCATCACCCATATTTAACTCAGAAACTTTATTGGTTATTCTAAAATACGTTTGATTAATATACTTTAACGTATCTTTATCACAAACAGCTAACCAAGATAATACAGATTTTCGTTCAGATTTTTTTCTAGTCTCAATAAAGTATGAACAAAGAGGTAATTTATCTACTACTTTCATTATATCATCAAGACGTATAAAATCATAATTCATGATGATTCTCCATTTATTTTTTAGGTCTTACCTTGTAATAAATTTCCTCAAACGAAAGATCTTCATTGAATTCCTTGTCAAATTTTTTTGCATAACCATCATCTATCCATCTAGTAAAAGCTTCTGGCCAATCTACTTTTCTATCTAAATCTTTTCCTAATTCATATTTAAATTTTTCAACACATTTCATCTGAATTAAAAATCTGGGTTCTTTACCCATTGAAAGTATAAGTTCAATCAGAAGACAATATGGATCGAGATAATCTTTACAGTGACAGTCTTTAGTAATGGAATAAAGAACTTTACTAATTGTCTCTTTCTTTGCCATTACTTTCTCCCTTTTAATTTATTCAAAGGAGGAGAAGATGATCTGAAATAATAAGAAAGTGGTCGGACGAGTGGGAGTTGAACCCACGACCCCTAGCGCCCAAGGCTAGTGCGCTATCGTCCGAGAAAGAATAATCGAATGGTACTCCCAAGGTGAATCGAACACCCATTCGCAGATCGAAAATCTGCTGTCCTAGCCGTTAGACGATGGGAGCATGATCTTATACCTTTATTTATTCATTTGTTTTTTAAACTCTTCCACCAAATGCTCTGTTCCTGGATAAGGTTTAAAATCATCACATAATTTTTTACACATCCACCAAGTTCGTTCTTCATGTTTACACTTAGCAACACATGTCATAACTGCTGGAATAAACTTACAATCTATATTATCAAAACTTAGATAATCTTTTTGATGCTGTAATAAACTTTCAATATTTTCCATTTTCTTTAAATTCTCGTTGAAATGCACCACATACCCAAAAAATAGTTCTGAATACTCTTCCACCATCTGCGCAAACACCACGTCCCATCGCATTCAAACTCGATTTATTTTTTTCAATAAATTCGTCAATTTTTTCATCTATTATGTTTGATGTGGATAATTTTGCATATACAGAGAAATGTTTAATAGCACAAAACATCATATTAGCTGTAATATCCCATGCTAATAAATCATCTCTTATTTTAATACCTTTTTCATCTTTAATAAATGCTTTAATCATTATATCTTTAATGGGGCTTCCAACCATTTCTCGTTCATACCAAGACATTGCCATATGTGTTTTTTGAGCTTCATACATTATCCTCTTATGTTCTATCTCAGATTTTACATGGGTGATCCAAGATTCAGCAGTAGGATAATCATTAAATATTAAATATTCATATCTTTTTCTCATATCAGCTCCTTCTTCAGAGTGATATAATTCTTGATTATGTATCCATGATTTATATGATTGTTCTATATAAACAAGATCAGATTCTCCAATATTATTCTGATATATTTTTATAAAATCTTCTAGTCTTGTAGTGAGCATGTTTGTTCCTTTTTATTATCAAAACCCCATTATAAATTCCATCAGTACATCATAACATTTACTGCATATATGATATTTAATTACTCTCTGATGCAACTCATCTGGATTCTCTGGTGGCGAAATCAGAATAGCACCATACTTAGTGAATCGCTTTTTACACATAACACAAATAGGTCTCATTTCATCCCCGCTAACTGTTTATCAATTTCTCTCAACCTCTGATACATATTAGTTAAACGATTATCTCTAGGATACTTACGCTGAATCTGATCTCGTTCATGTGTTAATCGTTTCTTTTCTTCTTTTAATAAATTACCAAGATTAGCATTTGCTTTTTCTTTAATTTTTTCTGCTACGTAATCAGAACATAGATCAGAAAGAAATCCTTTTGCTGTTTCTGAACATTCAGATGTACTACAATATATTGTTTCAGGATGATTAAATTGATCGATTGATTCGGATAATGATGTTTTCCATCTTTCATCATTTGGTTGTGGAACTGTTGTAAAAGAAAAATTTGCTACCATACCCACCTCTTTAATCCTTTCTTGGATTACCAATAAATGTTGGTGGAATTTTATTCTCTGTGAGTTTTTGATATTTCTGAAATAAATTTATTAGTCCTGTGGTATCTCTCTGATCTAACAACCAACAATCCCAGTGTCCATATCTACAACGATAACCAAAAATATATTTGATAGAAACCAAAATTCGCTTAAAAATATTTCGATACTGGTTTAGTTGAACCTCAAGATACAGAGATGGATCTTCTGGATCATCATCTAATACAAATCGAATGGTATGTTCTGAACTAAAACATGCGCACTCAAAATACTCGGTTTTCATTGTTTTGTTCCTATAGTCTATCAAACTCAATTAATTTTTGATACGTTGTAGAAAAAATTACATTATCTGGAATTGGACCAGCATCAACATACATTGCTGTCATTTGAGTATGTGAATATCCATTTAATGGATCTCGTCCAGTTTCAGAACCAGCAACCAAAAATTCCCATTGCCAATGTTCTATAGCAACATTATACATCTTCTTTATATTAATTATAATTTGATCTCGGCTAAGAGATCGTTTTAATCCAGGTTTTATAATTGTAGGCAACGCATAAGACATACCTTCGGTTCCTTGCTGTAAACCTTCAGATACCCCCTTTACATTCCATTTTCCTTTCCACCCATTCTGTTGTTTATCATAATTCTCTTCTCTCCAAATATTTCCAGTTTTTCTAAATGATGCAAATCCAGCTGCACCACCACCATGAAATCCTTGATAATTAGATCCAAATACAAATATTTGCATTGGACCTAAACTTTCTACAAATTCACCATATGTTTTCTTGTATAACATTAGATTTTTCCTATATTGGGTGGGATGAGTTGGTCGGTTCTACCCAACGTCCTCTAGAATACGGTTCTAGCGCTCCTGTCACCCTCAACCAACTCGTCGTTATTGGCCAATTCCGATAGAGTCAGTATCAGCATCTGAGCTATCACCCCACAAATTAAATTCTATTCCTCATCAAGATCTTCTTTAGCAAAATCAATCATTTTCACTTCTGAAACTAATGGTTGCTCTACTCCACTAATTCCAGAATCAATCATAAGTTGAATATTCTGTTTTTGAACTTCTCGCATGTTAATATTACATTCTGTGTTGTTTGGATCTCTATGACAATTAGAACCAAAGAATTCTCGTTTCATTTGTTCTTTGATTGCCATCTTCTTTTGAATTACTTCCCATGGGACGGGAAAATATCCCCAACAATCAATACCGCAATCGATCCTAAGCATATCAACTCGTTCTTTCTGTCTTCCATGGCAGTGGCCATGTATATGCCAACTTCCATGACACGAGGAAAACCATGATTCATATGGACAATGAGAAAGCATGATTTGTTGCTTTTGAATTTGAGTAAAGAAAGAGTATTGATATCGAGCACCACCGAGTTCAGCGAAAAGATTATACGATTTGATGTCCATTTTGTCATGATTGCCACGGATCAAAAATTTGGGCGATCCGTTTAATCGCATAATAAAATGACTATGATTGCGCCACGCAAGATCACCGAGGATATACACCGTATCTTTTTTACCAACAACAGAATTCCAATTAGTAATAAGATCTTCGTCATGCTGTTTAATATTCACGGCTTTTGGATTATTAAATTTGAAATGATATGGTTTAGTCGAATCATAGTTTGGATTTGGATAAATCCAACGATTCCTATCACAATGTAAAACTACATTGGGGTGTGAAAAATGCAAATCAGCAGTAAAGAAAATTTCACTCATATAACTACTTTCTTAAAGTTTTCAATCACAATTTCTCTATTTTCATTCCAATCTTTTTCTTTTACTCTAAAAACGATATATCCACATTTAGTATAATCTTCATCTTTGATTTTATCTCTGGCGACCCAGCAACCCAGATCATGCCACGGTTCATCAAATTCAATTACTAAATTAAGTTCTTTAATATACCCATCAGGAAAATAACCAATTAATTTAGCATCATTATCAATAAATAAAGATGTATATTTTTGCAATTCAGAAATAAACGGTTTTTCATTATTTCCTTTTCTGGGGGTAAATTTCTGTCCATCTTTTAAATCCATTTCAATTGCATGAATCATTCGTTCTCTTGCAGATTTTCTAAACTCAAATGTTTTTGAATAATTATCAACACCATGATTTTGAAGTAGTCGTTGTTTAATTTTTTCTCTAATTTCTTTTGATTGTAATGAACATTCAACCCCATAATGATCCAAACATGTTTTCTTTGATTTTTCTCTAAGTTCTTTTGAATGAATTGGGTTTTCTACACCAAATTTTTCTTTACAAGTGGATTTGTGTTTTTTCTGAATTTCTTTTGATTTCATTGGATATTCATAACCATGTCTATTCAACATAGTTTTCTTTTCTTTATTTTGAATATCCATATTTTGCATTGGATTTTCTACACCATATTTCAAACGGCATGTTACTTTTCTTTTTCTTTTTGATTCTTCTGATCCTTTTTTTCCTTTATTAAGTATACCGCTATGACCATATATAAATTTACACCACCAATCAGATACTTTTTTTCCACATCCACACTGACATAAACCCGGTGGTTTTTGATTTAATTTTTTTGGATGTTTTTTTCCTAAATATGGTTTCTTATTATGTCCATTAATATACTTATTATTAATTTTTAAAACTTCTTTACCACACCCGCACTGACATAAAGGAAGTTTCTGTTTAACAATTAATAGAATAATATTACTTGTTAATGATTTCCTGATTTTCATATTTTTTCTCTAATAACTGAAATGCTTCTTCCAATAAAAAGAAGATGTGTTTTCCAGTTTTTTCAGACATCTGTAAAATTCTTAAGTATAGTGATTTTCTAACACCAACAGATGTCATTGGTTCTGCTGTCTTTAATGTTTTTGGCATATGAATCCTTTTATATTATTCAAATCATTTTGAAAATTGGTTGCCCCGTCTGGGATCGAACCAGATCTCCGGATTTCAAAGACCCGTGTGCGAAGCCTTTACACTACAGGGCAATTTCTTTTTGTTCAATTTACTCTATCAATACAGGAAGTTCACTATCATGTATAGTTAAATTATCAGTATCACATTCCATTAACTCAGCTGCCATTTCTTTTATCTTTCGTTTCTTTTGTTCAATGTATTCTTCATCCATTATTTTTGAACAATCAAAATCAATGTCAACACAAATCGAGTTTACAACGGTACATTTAATTTTTGCCATGACTCCTCCTTACCAACTCAATTTATCATTTTCAATTGTTATAGTTCCGTTTGGCCAAACGATAATAATTTTCTTATCAGCTTTCCTTGCATACCTTATCGTAGACCACGTGCCCGATCTCAATTCTTCACTAAATCCCTTTGGAGTTCCAATCAAGAAATTGGTTTCGTCTACGATATCTTTATCTCTAACAAGATATGATTTTGGAGTTCTTACTTCGTTACCAGAACATGGCGCCATATATTGTGTATTCAAAGGAGGATGTAAAATGATTCTTATCCCTAATATAGAAGCAATATCTCCAGCTTCTCTGTCTGCACCAATGCAACTCCCATGATGAAATTCGGAACAACCTTTAAGCAAGTCTTGTACTTTAAATTTTTGCTTATCGGTCATTCCTCGCTTTGTTCCGGTAAATCCGATTTTCATTTCACTTCACCAATGCAAAAATTAATCTCGTCAACAATCCCATCTTCATCTGTCTCCATAGCATTTGTCTTCAAACAATGAATAGCTTGATCTACTGTCGGATTAGCTTGAGAACACCCAAGATTGCGTGCTGAAATTATTGCTAGCTGAATATACTTATCTCGAAGAGGATCTTTTTCATCGCTACACTTATAATCCAAATCACCAATCGAAATAATCTTACTCAAACGGGAACTTTTCTTCGAGCCAGGATGATTCATTTTCAACATGATACTATTCCTTACTTTAGAAACTTTTCTTCAACAACCCAACTCCGAGCTTTATAAAATTCTTTCCTTCTAATAGAGCTCTGCATTAATTCCTGACATCCTTGGTCTACTAAATCAAACACAATAGGCTGTTTTTTATTTGGTTTGGGTCTGCACACACGACCAATTGCTTGCTCTATATTTGAAATTCTATTTGCCATAATTAAACAGTCAAGTGTTGGTTTATCTGTACCATCGCGACTACTTCCTGGTGTTGAAAAAACAAATTGCTTCAATAATTCGGTATCTCTTTCTTTTCCACTCCTTGGAATGAAAAAGCCATAATCATTTTTATTGGGTATAATATCCGCTGTCATATCCAATACTTTAATTCGATCACTGATCAATAAAGTAATTCTTCCAACATCATACACTTGCTTTACAATTTTTCTTAAAAATGGAATATATATACTATTCTTTTTTGATGTCAACATAGCAAGATATCTGCTAGAATCGAATCGAGGATACTTCAATGCATACTGTCCATCTTTCCCAGGAATACCCCAATATACATATTTTTTATGATAAGCTATTACTTTATGATCGAAATAAAGCATCACAATCTTTGGAGCCATTGTTTCTGTTTTTCCATTGGGTTCGAATACTCCGCCCAAATGAAATCCAATAATATCGTGATTTTGGTCAGCTCTGGCTGGAGTAGCGCTCAATCCAAACACTCTTTTACAAGGAAGATACAACGATGATCTGGAATACTTTTCAGCTCCCGCCGTCGTGTGACATTCATCAAAAACCGCAATACCAAAATTAGCATCCAAAAATAATTTTTCAAAATCAGGTACTCGTTCAATTATACTATTCATTGTTTGAACAGTACTTAGTACGATATCCTTCTTCAATACATCGAACCTATCTGCAGTTAAAAGATGACCGATTTGATCTTCGGTAATATTCGTGTGCTGTAAGAATCTTTCTTTCCATTGGGAAATAAGAGAATCTTTGTGCATAAAAATGATTGCCTTTTTCTTCAACTTACAGATAGATCCGATTGAAATTACAGTCTTGCCTTCACCGGGCAATAATTTCAAAATACCTCGCGTCTCCGTAGTCATTATCTCGAAAGCTTGCCGCTGTAAATCACTTCGCCAATCAGAAGTGAAATCAATATTAATATTTTCACCATCTGGAATGTAATCAATCACACTATGACCAGTAATAGGATAAAATCTAGGAATACAAATATGACCATCTCGTTTTTCATAAAAGACAGATGTGACTTTTACAGTTGGATCCTCATAAGATGTTCCAGTTCGAGTCAAATCTCGAAGAATAGTTTTACACCACTCTTCAGACTCAAACTGTTGAGGTATCCTAATACAAGATGTTCGTATAAGATTCATATTCAATTAACTTTCATAATATTCAGCATATCCAGTATCGGTTTCATGGAACCGAACTTTAATTAACGTATATCCATTAATACTAGCAAGTTTTTTGCTTAGAAGTTCATTAATCTGAATAAACATCAAATGAGCAAAATATTCTGCTGTTGGATTTTCATCAACAATCGTAAGTTTTTCATTAAATTCAGCAAGAGTATCAAGATATCGTTTATCCATTGTATTGGACATAAACAATGCATGATCAAATAAATCCATAATATATTTTTTAATTATACTGCTGATCTCACCAAAGTCAACAACCATATTGTGTTCGTTGAGTTTTTCAGATGAGAAAAACAATTCAACTACACCAGAATGGCCATGAATGGTTTCATGACAACATTTAGTAAACGAACCAACTAGCTGATGTGCATATTCTACTTTATACATTTTTCTAATAGTATACATATTATTTTTTCCTCTGTAATTTATCTACTTGTTTTGATAAAAATCCCTGCGCTTTTAACATAAAATCTGACGTCATACCATCAGGTTTAATATAATAATTAATAGGTTTATCTTTAAAAATAGAAAATGCAACAACAGTATCTATATATGGGGGAATATCTGTTTTTTTATCATTATAGATTCGAATTTTATAATTGTGAGTCACAACTATTTCATCTATTGTTCCTAATATTTCAACTTTTTTCATTTTATTCCTCTTTCTCTTTCTTGATTATCTTGAAATCATCTTCTGTAATTCTTCTACCTGTATATCCATTACTCTTTAAAAAATCATGAATCTGTTTAAGATTCACAAATTCTTTTGCTTCATTTCCGAAATAAAACTTATATTCTTTTTCCCAAGCATCATCAATCTTATTATGTCTTAATTGTTGAACAATCCAAATATCACTGTGTAGTGGGTGAATTAAACTAATTGCAGCAATATATTTAAGATTACCAGATTTACTAGGAATTGGTTCATCTAAACAAACAACAGTTTCAAAACACCAATTATACTTTTCTTTTGTAAGACTAGTTAAACAACTCTCACAAATCTTACATTTATTTTTTTCAACAAATCGTTTACAGGAGGAATTACATTCCTCTTGTTCATGAAAGGATAATCCTGTCCGTTCACTCAATCTAAATAGATGACAGAACATTTTTCCTCCTATACCAATAGGTTTTGATATTTATCACTCCAAACATATGGAGCAAGATTATTCAAATTAGTTTGATTCTCTTGTTTTTTAATTTCCAAACTTGTAATATCTGTCCGAATCTTTAAAATTCTGGACATTGTATATTTATCAAATAATTGACCAACTACTTCTGAAGCAATTTGAGTATCAGAAGCAATCCCATTTACAACCCTATCTGGATCGTCTGGAAATTCACGAAGCCATTTAGGAAGAACCACTTTAATTTTTGTAATGAGAATTAACTCATCAATTTCTTTTTGAATCCTAACCATATTAGCATTCAAAACTGCTTCTACAATTTTGATATAATTATTATACACATTTTTAAGCATTTGATCAACAGAAACTAAAACAACATTACCATCTTCGTCACACATATTACATTCGAATGTAATAGATCCAACTAAATGAGTATTGATCTTTTTCTGTAATTGATCTAATGTTAAAGATCGTTTTAAAGATAAGAATTTAACCCGAGTATGAACGGTAGACTCATCAATAAAACCAATAGTCTTTGTAATCTCAATATCATTTTCTAACGACTTAAGAATTTTATTAAAAGATTTACTAGGAGGAATAGATTTTACAACTACTCCTTTTCCAGCATAATCTATTTCTGTAATTCCGCGATATTCAATTTTTGCTTTGCCGGTCGTAAGCAATTCTTGAAAATCCTTATCTTTACTAATAAAAGTACAATCAGTTAAAGGTCTGATAATTGGCTCTTTCTTTTCATATCCTAAGAGCCATTTCAAACGCTTAACTAAATCTTTAGTCTCATAATTGGGTATAACAGTTCTAGAACCAAAACCAATACCCTGACACATACTCTTATTCAATAAACAGAATGGTAGTTTAGTTGGTAAAAATATGGGTTCATCTTTTAATTCAAGCGGTTCAAGCTTTACATACTTAATATATTCAAACGCCAAGTCAAGTACAGCTTTGTTCGCTTTTACTTCAGTGTATCGCATCGCAGCCGGGTCACAGGGAACAATTCCAGCAGTACATCCCCAATTGCCATGACCATCTGCTAATTTTCCATTAACCAATGAAGCTAATGATCCATAAGCAGATGAATTATGAACGAATATACCCTGATCAATTGCAAAATTATGATAAGTATCAACAGTTATATCATAAAAATCTTCTTCTTCTTCAAGAATAACCTTATCTATTTTAATAATAATGTGATTGTTATTAGATCTGGCTTTAGATACTAAATCTTCAAAAGATGAAATATAACCTCTAGATATCATATTCGAAATCAATGGATAATTATAATACTTTCCATTTTTTCTAAATAAGTTATAGTTATCCTCTGTTAAATTTATACCCTCAGTTATCATATCACGAACCAAACGTATAGCTTTAATTAATGGTAAATCGGGATTTACTTTGTGAAGAATATCAGAATTCTTCTTTCTGATCTTTTCTCGCAAAACAATATCATCGGAATTAAACATTTTATCTCTGCCATTTGATAAAGAATTTAACGAACTATTTATAAAATTAAGATCATTCAATTGATGTATAGTAACATGTTCTTTTCTACTACAAGATAATAAATTATCCGGATTATCATTTAACTTATTAAAATCTTTATGGTGAATAACATGGTTTTCTGGGATAGAACCATTCTGAGAAATATATGACATCCGTTTTGATTCTATAAATTTGTTTCCTGTATACTTATACGCGTAAGAAACACCATAAGAACCATTACTACATAACATATATCCATTATTAATTGATTGGTGGAACGGCATCAGTGACATTCCGGTTTTTAAATTTTCTGCTTTAACATATGTACAATCTCTTAACATAAACGGGTGATTACTTGTAGTTTCTACAATCTTACCATTATCTAATAAAACCCTATACATAGTTTTGGTTCTTTGACCAATTCTAGCACTATGAGCTTTACCAGCAACAATCATACCAGTATTCGGATCACAAGAATAAACCCAAAAGTGTTTATCTTGATATTCTATACAAATATCTTTGATTGTTTTTATATCTCCATTCAATAAAGGAATTTTGGTATCTGATTTAAGGCAATCACCGTGAGGATGATATTGACCAATTGTCCAACCCACAACCTCTGCGGATTTAACAAGATGATCTTTTGCTCTCTCATATAATGAATAAAGTAATCGTCTCTCGACAATTTTTAATCCATCATAAATAAGAGGAAAAGATCGATACTTGTTAATATACCGGCCATATTCTCCATACAGAGCACTAATTTGTTCTTTCAAGTATATCTCCTATTCTTCACCAATCAGATCTCTCTTAAGTTCGGCATCCGTCATCAATTTAAAGATATCCATTGGATCTTCTGGGAACTCAATCAATTCCAAATGACGAGTATCTTTATCCAACAAACAAATCTTTAACTCAAATGGATCCATCTCACCCAATCCCTTATACCGTTGAATTTTTGCGTTTGGATTTTCAATTTTAAATTTATTTAATTCCTCCTCTGAGTAAAAGGGATTAAATTTTCCTGCTTTGCTTGAACCATACAAAGGCATTACTGCACGATACACTTTTGCGCCATCTTTTAATAAAGTTGGTACAAGCTTTAAAAACATTACCATTAATAGAGAAGTAATATGAGAACCATCAGCATCGGCATCGGTTGCAAATATAATCTTCCCATATCTTACATGTTCAAAATCGAAATCAGGTTCTATACCTGTACCCAAAGCATTAACAATTTCGACAATTTCTTTATTTTTTAAAAAATCCTTTTTAGCTACTGCCATATTTGGAATTTTGCCTCGTAACCCCAAAATAGCATGAAATTTAGGATTTCTACATTGAACCAATCCACCGGCTGCGGAATTTCCTTCTGTAATAAATAATTCGCTATGTTCGATAGTATGAGTAGAACAGTCTTTTAATTTAGAATCGATCACTTGATTAAATCTACTAACTTCCTTACTACCCTTAATAATATTCTTACTAGCAGATAATCCTTTGCGATACGATTCAAAGAACCCCAATAACATAGCTTTAACTTCGGGTACTTTATCTAATATTTGTTCTAATTGTATATCTAACCCATCATATAAATGATCAAGCTTAGCTTTATTGGTCGTTAATTTCTCTTTTGTCTGAGAAGAATATTCTGGAGTATACAAAGAAATCATTACAATAAATCGAAGACCAACTAAACAATCTTGTGGTTGAAAAGTTAGTTTTTCTTTCTTAGCATACTTTACAAATATATCTCGAAGAAGAGTAACTGTTCGATTGATATGGGTTCCTTGATTTACAGATAAAAGATTAACCGCACCTTGAAATTTTACAGCACTACCATTATTCATATCCCAAGCAATTTTAATAACGATATCTTCATCTTTAACTTTCTTAGTTAAAGTAAAAAATGGTGTTACATTTTTATCTTCACCATCAAGAATATTATCTTTGAAGTATTGATCAATACCACAATTGATTATCTCTTTCTTTTCATCCTCCATCAAAATTAACTTAAGATGAGGGATTCCAATAGAAGCAATACTCATTCTTTCTCTGAGTGGCTTTAGATCAAAATTAACACTATCAAAATATTTCTTATCTGGTTTAAAAGAAACTTGAGTTGAAAAGGGTCTTGTGTCAGATGGAAAATCAATCGTTTCTTGTTTAACTAATTTTGCATTTTCAAATCTATAAGTAGCTTTCTTATTATCTCGATAAACAATAAACTCAACCCACACAGAAAGGGCAGTAACAGCAACCAATCCAATACCGTGCAATCCAGCAGCAATTCCATAAGCTGATCCTTCAGTACCTTTAGCAAATTTACCACCAGAAAACAACTTCGTTGCAATAGTCTGAACAACATTTCCTGTAATTGGGATTCCTCGACCATTATCAGAAATTGTACAAATATGTTCTTTAGTATCAATAAATACACCAATTAAAGAAGCATGCTTCGCATTAGCTTCATCTAAAGAGTTATCTAAAACTTCATAAAGTAAATGATTCGGATTAACGGATTCGCCGATGTACATACCCGAGTTTTGTCTTAAATGCTCAATCTCACTTAAAACCTTAATACTATTATGATCATATACTGGAGTTTTTTCCATAATCTTCCTTGTTATTGTTCAACCAAAACTTTAATGAGTAATAATACCTTTACTATAATATTCTGAAAATAACAAACATGTCCAGTTACACCCTTTACAATATTTCTTATAATCTATTTTAATTGATTCTTTTACTGCTGATCGAATATTTCCATCTGAATCAAAGATATCATTCAAACTTTTTTTAGGAAATTCTACTCCCCTAATTCTTAAACACAATCTGAATGATCCATCTGAATCAATTGTGACGTTAGTGACATCATTATAAAGATTGCATTTCATTTCACATGGTAGAATATTATATAACCTAATCAACATATGGGGGATATGAACCAACAATGTTTCATCAGCCATGATCTTCATGAATTGTTCAGCAATCCCAGGAGTTTGATAAACTAACAAATTTTTATCAATAATCGTAGAAAAATCATAGTATGGATTTTTCTTTAAATCGATTGTTGTGATACTGCTAACAATTCTATTTCTACTTAGAATTTTAACAGTGTCGTATAAAAATTGAAAATTATTTTTGGTGACAGTAATCTCAGCAACCACATCATCAGCCATATTCTTTTCTTTTAAAATACACAAATTCTTAAATCCAGCAACTGTTTTAAAAGCAGCATCATCAGTTGAATTGATCGTTCTGTTGTCCAAATGAATATAAAGATCAGGATCCACTGAAGCACTGAATCCTCTTAACTTACCAACATCTTCATACAACTTCAAAATCTTGTCTTGAATAAGTTTTGTATTATTCGAAATAATAGTATAGAATATATTCTTAGTATGACAATACTTAATCAGATCTGTAAGACCCGGATACAAAAATGGTTCGCCACCATAAAAAATTAAAAAGACACATGGATTATTCTTATGTAAAATATCAATAATCTTAATCCACTGATCTGATGTCAACTCATTTTTATAATAATGTTTTATATCAGGATATTCGATTGGCATATCTTCATAATTCTTAATAATAGAACAATAATCACATCGTAAATTACAGCGTCTAGTTAACAAAATATTTGCTATCTGTATTTTATCCATAACTTCTTTCTGAATGAAAATACCTGCTTCCATACATCGCTATATGAAAGCAGGTAATACCAATAAATACGAAACAATCTTTTAAATTCCAAGATCGAAGTTATCTTCCTTATTAGCTTCAGGTTTTGATTCTGGAACTCCAGAAGTCGGACCTTCAAAAGGAATAGTACCATCGTTGGAACTTGCTCGTTCAGACTTAGAAGATGTATCCGTCTTAATTTGAGATGATCGATCGAATTGCTTCTCAAAATCAGTCTTCAAACTCATTGCAGAATTCATGACCTGTTCAACTGCTTTATCAGGAAGTTGTGTTACAGGAGTGAACACGAATACTTCTTTATCGCCAAAGTCAGTTTTTGCAGAACCAACTGTTGCTTCAACAATAAAGCGACGAGGAGTAACAACATTCCTTTCAAACTCAGGACTGTTGCTCAGAGGGGGTAAACCCTTTGATTTATCAGCTAGCAATGAAACAAGATTCATTCCACCCTGAAACTTAGTTCCATCACACCGATAATAAATCAAAACAGGATCACCTTTCTTGATACCCGCATCTTCAATATCTCGAGTATGTATAACTGCCTTATTAGTCTCACTATTGAGCAAAAGACCAGCAATAGCATAGACGTACCGGCAAGTATCATCTTGTTTTGGAACATCCTCTGCCCAACCAAATGCAACCAATTTAGAACGATCTTCACCCTGAATCTTAATCGATACGTTCTTTTCCCAGAAACGCTTAATAAAATAAGGGATAAATTTAACCGATTCAACATTATGAATCAAATAATCTGCATCAGTAGAATTATCCTTAATTTCATACATTGCCTGCATCGCACCAACCTGTTGACCAGGACGTTTCTTTCCAGTAATAAATACTTTAAAAAACTTACCAGGTGTACGTCTCGATGCTGTTGTGGAAACTGATGCAAGATCTCCATAAGCTTCACTATTCAATAGCGCCATTGTCTTCTCCTTTATTAAAATTTTGGAACAAGAAAAATAAAATTATGTGACAGTTTAGATAATTTTAAATTTTGTCTAAATATGTTCATAATAGAATATTTAGACAAAATTCACAGATAATCAAAGAATGTGGTTCGCTTTCATAAATAAATATATATAGATTTTGAATTGTATTTTAACCAAGAATCGATACAATATTCTTCGCATCAAAATCAATCAAAATGTTTTTCGCAGTCGATTTCATGATAATATTTGAAATAGCTTTAACTTGGGTTGTAACGGGAATATTAAAACGAAGTTCAGTTCCATCCTTTAAATGAAATAAAAAACCATCATATGTATCCGATAACGTAGTGAACGAATCATTTGAAATTTCTGCTTTCAAACATCCTTTTTTAATCGTAATCATTTATCCTTCTCCTATTTTATCATTTTTTTGACTAATTGAACTGATATAACTCCTGGTAAATCTGACATTACCAACTTAATTAATGTATTTATACCACCTTCTTCAGAACAGAATGTGAAGTAAAAATGAATTAATGGGTGGATACCAGTCATTTCTAATATTTTGTTCTGAGTTGTAAAAAATGATTCTGTTAGTTTTTTTCGAATTACATCAACATTATTCAAAACATTTACATCAAATTCAGGAAGACATAATACAATATCATCTAACCATCTACGACACGCAATATATTTAATTAAATCCATTACTAGATCTGGTTGTGTATTAACTAAATCTTGTCTTTCAATATAATCTAATAAAGGATCTAAATAATACCTTTCTGATAATACAACCAAACAATCATTTACAAAAGCTCGATACGATGGACCGGTTGATAAATGTTCTATAACAGATTCTAAATGTAAATCAAAAACAATCTTAGAATTGCTTTTTCCTATTGAATCTATTAAAACATCTTTTTCATATAAAAATTGTTGTTTAATCATCAATTCTTCGTTTGTCATACCATCTAATTCATCGAACGCCGAGATCATTGAAGATAATCGTTCATCTAAACTTTTCATTTATTTTCCTCTTAATCTAATTTTATAATTTGACATCCAACATCATAGATAATAAATAAATATCCAATTTTGATTTTGTTTTACTTACTTTAGATTCTTTATAAGATACTTTACCTTTTTGCATAATCTCATACATCATCTCTTCCTTCATTTTTTTATCGTCTGAGAGCGGACCAAACAACTCCCTTAATAATGTCTCTGCTCCATGTGATACAATAGCATATGTATCCATTTCACCAATTCGTTGACCACCGCCCTGTGCTGAACCAGCAATTGGTTGACCTGTTGAAGTATTATACTTTCCGACAGATCTAGCAGATACAAGATATGATGCTTGTTTCTCTAACTTCTTATAATATAGATAACCAACACCAACCGGATTCTTGGTCATTGTATTATATTCAGGTAATTTCAAATTATATGCAGATTGAGCACCAACTATTTTCATAGCATTAGCTATCATATTTTTATCGGGTGATTTAAACGGTGGAACAATAATTGGAAGAAAATCACCTTTATTATGAATCGATTGAATGTATAGAGCATACTGTTTATCGCTTAAAGCTAAATATGCTTTGATGATATTTGTAGATAAAGATTTGTCTTTTGTATTATCCATTGCTGTATAAACATTAGCTAAGAATTTCATCGCTTGTGGTGTTTTCTTATACCCCATAGCGACTAATTTTTTAGCCATAAATTTTGCGATTAATCCAGTATACAACTCATAAAGTGTACCCGGATTCATTCGTCCAATAATCGCAATAGGATTTAAAATTATATCAATTCGTTCACCCCAAGGTGTAATCGGCATATTCTCATCTTTTTCAATATACGTCAATACGCCTTTACCACCATGATTATTTGTAATTTTATCACCAATTACACAACTATCATAACGTTCAATCTTAAAAACTATTCTAACACCAGTAAATGGAGCTTTATTACCAGATTCATTAATTAAGAATTTTTCTGGGAAAGGACCTCTAATTTCTTCCCATCTTTTTCTAAAGATATTATATTGCGATTCAAGAAGTGGAAATTTTTTAATTGGTGAATTTGGATAAATTTCGATTGCGATAATCTTTCCACCAGGTGAACGAGTAATATGCTGACCTTCTACAATTTCATCTGCTTCCATATCTAATAATTCTTCGACTTCTTTAGAAGCACGAATTAATAAAGGTTCACCTTTTATAGTATCACCTTCTCTAGCTATAAATTTAACTGACGTAGTGGGTTTAATATTAATTATAATTTCTTCATAAGCAGAAGATACAAACTTTTGATTTGCTATTTTTTCTGAAATAATATATCCATCTTCAAATGAATAACCTTTCCACCCCATAATCGCAGTTAATAAATTACATCCTACTGAAATTACACCATCTTGGATGTGTTTTCCTTCAGCCATAATTTGTCCAGATGATACTTTTTGACCATCTTTAACAACGCTATGAAAATAGTTAATTGAACTTTTTCCCTGAAAAGATTTTAATACTTTATTATCTAATGGAACAGTATGAACTTTATTTGTTTTTGAATCTCTAACATATATTGCATTTGGACTCTGTCTCACTACTAATCCATCAACGGGAGACTTCTTGATATAAGAATCTGTTAACATTGTAGTTAACATTGTCTCATATCCTGTTTGAACTAGAGGTTGTTCTGCACCAATAATAGGAATCGCTTGTCTAGTTTGAGAAGTACTAAGCATCACTCGGCAACCATCATCATTTGAAACAAATGGAATAATTGCAGTTGTTGTACTTAATACCGAAGAATTAATATCATTACCTTTAAACGACCCAAATGAACCACGAATATTTCCAACCGCAGCATCAATAGTTAATTGATTAATTACACCAACTTTACTATTTTCTGGAGTATCCATCGGATCCAAATTACCATAATAACTAGAATCAATATTTCTAGCAGAATCTACTACTCCATTTTCATCTGTTAAACCACCAGGACCAATCGGAGTAACTTTAGTTAAACTAGATAATTCTTCATAAGGATTAATATTTTCTATGGGTCGTATCATTTGAGAAGTATTGACAATTGTACTAATAATTTGTTTAGCATCGCAGTAATAAACTGCATCTTTATTACCTCGTTCAATACTTGCCAAATATTCGCTATAAGATCCAACAATTAATTTCTGTAATTGATAATTAAATATTTCTGAACTTCTAATTCGCTGTTTAGAAATATCATTTCGTTTGTCAACTTTATCTACTGCTAATCCCTTACAAATATATAACATACACCCATCAAATGATGTTGGAAGCATCTTTGTTTTCAATACTTGAACTGAAATTGGTTCCATTATATTTTCAAGTACGGTACTAATTTGAGATAAACTATTTCTATTTCCTGTTTCTTTAGTTAATAAAGTAGTCCACAAAACATTAGATTCTATTTCTGTTGAAACAATATCACCTTTGATTTCAAACATAGAATTGATTAATATCTCTGATTCTTTTGTTGAATACTTAAAGACCATATATTTTCCATCAGATAAAGGCAGCACTTTTACATCTCTTTCTTGTGGTTGAGTATCAACAACAGTATAACTAATACCAAACATGTTCATGGTATATTTAAAACCTATAGCATAGAAAAGTAATAAACTTGTTGGCATCCAATATCCAGCTATATGAGAAATAAAATATGATTTGTTTTTAGTTAACTTATGGTGAGTTGCAATCGTTGCATACATTGTTTGAAGTGCAGCCTCGCCTAGTTTAATAAAATAAATTGGATCTTTGATAATTTGATAAATCAAATATTTCTTAGTTCCGTTGATCAAAAATGTTCCATCAGATTGAATTTCGGGCATATCAAATATTACATTATGTTTATTACCTTTTGTATCTTCTAGGGTGATATCATACCGTATTAACTTTGTTGGCTCTAAATCACCTGGATCAACAGGTAAACGAATTTTTTTAAAATTAATTACTTTTAATGGATGTTTTGGTTTTGATTCAAGAATCTTAAACGATTTCTTAAGATCAGATTCGAAAGACTGTTGAAAATCTACTATTCTTTTATTTAATACTCTACTGGGATTCTTGTTATCATTTATTTTATTTACACCAGCTCTACCATAAACAGGATCGCGAGATTCATTTTTATAATCATCGCCTTCAAGAATTGATGGTACCAAATCTGTTTTAATAGCCATGATAGCTTTAGAATAGTTTTTAGGATTAATTTTCTTAAATATATCTTCGGTCTTTTTTACATCTCTTGTTAAGCTAAATAAAGATGATTTAATCATCAATGCCTGACCAGCAACCGGATCAATATGACTAGTATTCAGAATATTTTTTTTAACTTGTGGATCTAATGCGGTTACATAATCATTAACAGCATCAGTCATCTTATTATTAACAATTGGTTTATTAGAATCAACCGCAATATTTTTTTCTTCGCTTTCATTTTCATGTTGATTTTGAACAACTGATGATACTTGATCTGAATAATTATCAACTTCTTTCTGTTCTATTTCGTCAGTATTAACTAATTCGATAGTCTTAAGATTTCTAAAAATACTAAAAATTCTAGCAGTAGGTAATTGTTTTTCTAGATTCTTTAATAACGCATATTTTGTTATTCCTTCTGATTGAATTGCCAATAATACATAGTCAGGCGAAATCTCACTTTTAAACATCATATATAATGGGAATGATCTTCTGTTCAAAAAATTATCTGGAATTGGTTTATTCAGATCTACATGATAGATTAAAATATTGGATCTATCAGGATAATATTGTGATGCTGATTTCAGATAAGACAAAATAGTATTCATGACCATACTGCGACGATAAGATCCTTCTTTAAATCTTTTGATCAACACTTCCATAAAAGGACTTGTATCAATAAATAAATTTAAAAGATTGGGACGATTCATTCTAACCGGAATGATTTTATTGCTAATAAATTGTGTCAGTAATTTTGGTACGATATTTAACAAAGGAATTTTACTAGGAAGAATTGTTCCAAATCGAACAAACATTCGACGAATATTTAGATTCGGATATGCAGATAAAAAGGTTGAATTTTCCGAGTAAAAAATCAGATTATAATGTTTATTCTCATCTGTTGTAGTGATAGATAGGTTGGTTGTATATAATGGAAAAAGTTTAAGTTTTTTAATATCGATCATGTTTGACCTTTTATGATACTAGGATTTTTCTTTTTTGATGAGCATTGATAAATCGAATAATAGAATTTCTGTTATCATTATCATCCATCATTTTTGCTGCTTCATTAATCGCATCATCTTTAGAATCTTCAACATCTGATGGTTTTGACACTAATCTCTTCAAAATAGATACTATCTTTTGAAACCCTAATGATTTTTGGTTTTTATTAAAAATACTAGCGAACTTAATACTTCCTGATATTTCACTGGCAATTAACACATTATCAAAAGGTAAATTGCCATCACCAATTTGAGCCATTAATGCAAGAATAGATGAACGTCTATACAAAAATGGTTGAGGAATTGGCTTATTCAAATTTACATGATAAATCAAAACATTCTTATCTCCACCAAATTGTTTAACTTTATTAAAATATGAAATAATCTTTTGAAATATAATTGATCTCTTATATGATTGCTTTCCATATTTTTGATCGATTACGTTAAAAAATGAACCGGCGTCAAAAAACACATTACCTTGGTCATGAATTAAGGTAGGAATCAAACCAATTTCTTTGTATGGTAATAATACTTTTATGTTTGCATTAATCTGTGGATTCTTAAAAGGAATCATTGTAATTCGTTTTACAAACTGTCTTCTAATATTTAGTTTTGGATAAAAATCTATAAAATCATCATTTTCAGACATAACTATTATATTATATGATATATTCTCATTTGCCGGAATAGTTATATTTTTCGAGAATAAAGGCCACAGTTTCATCTTCATTATATCAATCATTGAATACCTCTCTCTTTAAATTTTGTTCTTATTCTAGAACGATCCGGTGATTAACTTTTCAAGTATTGTTTCATCTGTTGGTCTATCATAAATTAAACCAGTTGTGATAGATTCTTTTGGATTCTCAAATGCAAGCGCCTGCAGCCAAGACTCAAGTTTAGGAATACTTTTTAATGATTTAATGATAGCACCATAATCAGGATTCAATCTAGCTGGATATGATGGATTTCCTTTATCTCTTAAAAGATTACTTGCCAATATCTCAAAATGAACTAAATCAGCACTACTTAACTCTCGATAAATATTGTATAACTTTAAACAAAAATGATCACCATTATTTAACCTAATTGGTGTTCTTCCTGATAACGTAGCATCAATAACTTTAATCTGTTCCGAAAATATTTCTGGGGTAGGAAGACAATCCATCACAACCGAACCTTTTGAAAATTCAATAATGATCGTATTATCGGTTTTAATAACTTTTTTATCTTTTAAATCTATTTCAATTTTACCATCAATAGTAACATCAATTACATAAGATAAATATTTCAGCGCAAAGAAAGCATAATTTAAATCAATTTTATCTTTCCCAACAATTATATCTTTCTTTGGTTCTTTATATTCATCCGGAATAATTTCTATACTACCATCTACTAAAGAAACTAACTTTGTTCCATCTTGTCTAAAAGATTTCATGAAATATACTTTATCAGAATCTTCCATAATATTAGTTAATTCTTTGGTAATATTTACCGTTTTCATATTAATTGATCCACCAATATGAAATGTTCTCATAATAGTTTGAGTTAAAACTTCACCGCATATTTCACCGGCAAGAATTCCAACGTATTTTGTTTTATTTCTAATTAATAATTCACCATAACATGTTCTACAAATTTTCTTTGAAGTACAATATAATGGAGATCGTAAATGAATGACTTTGTCTGTATGTTTCTTTTCGTCAAAGGGAACAATTTTACCATTCTTATCTATAACATTTCTTCCCATTAGACGTTTAGCAATTTCAGGTGTCGCCTTCAATGTAAAAAATCTTTTAGTTCTACAATCTATAATTCTTGGATCAGCCTCAACTCTTTGTAAAGCATATACCAACTGACGAGATAAATAACCAGTATCAGATGTATTCAAAACTCTATCAATAATACCTTTTCTAGAACCAAAACCACCATTAAAGTATTCTTCACTATTGAATCCATCAGAATATGATCCCTTAATTATCTTTACTCCTTCTGGAGTATTAATCATACCTTTAGAAACTAAGATTTGTGAAGTTTGATTATAACCACTCTTTAAACCGCCAGCTTTACCAATCAATCCAATATTAGTATTTTTATCTTCAACATATTTTTGAAGAGCTGATTCGATTTGCTTTACTAATATACCGGCTTCAGCTGGATCTTTTGCTTCACCTAATTTCTTTTTAAGATCTAAAATCTCTTTTGGAATATCCAGCAAATCATTAAGTGTAAACGAGGGAGCCATAATTGTATAATATAACATTGCTAAATTTAATAATTGATAACAAAATTCTACATATACAGGTTTATCTTTTATATAATCATTATAAATAATTTCTGTTAAATTTTTAATATCTTTTTTATTAATTGGTTTGTTTGTATAGTATCTTTTATGAGGTAATATTTTATTAAAAAGAACTCGTCCAACAGTAGTAATTTGTCCATCATATTTAATAATATCTAAAGGCTCTAATTTTTTTAATTCATCATCTGAATGAATTGTTATTGGTGCTTTCTTAGATGAAGAATCTTGTGTCAGAGCATAAATACCAACAACTACATCTTTACTAAAATCATCAGCAACGCCAGTAAATGAATCTTTAGATTCTGAATTAATCATTTTATCTCTAGCTTCAGAAATAGCTTCTTTAGTTACCGGTACATATATTGCCATCTGATCGCCATCGAAATCTGCATTAAATGCTTTACATTTTGCTATAGATAATTGAATTGTATCACCATCTGTTAAAATTGGTTTAAATCCCTGAACGCTCTCAGAATGTAATGCTGGATCTCGTTTAGCTAATACAACTTTATCTGCGATTGCTCTATTGACAGCTCCTTTCACAATATCTTCAAGTTCTTGACTAATCTTAAATCCTTTTTGAATACTAGTTAAAAGAGAACGAATAGTCAAAATAGATAACGTACTATTATCCCATTCTTTAATCAATTCACTTAATCTACCCCGATCAACATTGCCACTATTATACATATCATACAAAATAAATGGTTCGTATAATTTAACCAAGATTCTCAAAGGTATACCGATTTCATCAACTCTAATTTTACTAGAGCCACCTGTAATGACAGCTCGACCTGTAAAATCTGCTCTTTTACCAAGAATATCTTGTCTAATCATTCCTTGTTTTTTAGAAATTTTCTCAACTAAATACTCATATAAATCATCTACTAATTGCTGCATCTTACAAGATAATATATCATACATTGGACCACTAGATACTGACATACTTTCTAATTGTAATGACTGCCGAATAATTTTCAAGTAATAATCATTAATTGGCGGAATTCTAAAACCACCATGTACCTCATCTACTTGAGCATCTCTAGAAGATGTCGCTGGCATTACTATACATTTTGAAATAAAAACTAAACCCCTTTTATGATAACTTAAAATCATATTTCGCATATCTTTTCGAATTTTAGACTCTTCTGGTTTATTAATGATTTTATCGAAATTCTTATAAACAGAGTCAAGACTATTAATTTCACCATCTTTATCTTCAGTAAGATACCCATTCTCTTGCAATTTATATGCTGCTTTTTTATTTATCGCAAGAATTAGTTTTCTATTGAGTTGCTCTAATGGCTTGATAAGGGCTGGATGAATAATTGCGCAATTAAGATTAATATAAGAGAAAGTTTTACCTCTGTCGGGTGAACCAGATGGACCAAAGATTATTTCTGAGAATAAACCATCCGGATGAAAACTGGTACTTTTACCAACTGTGTATTCTGTCGAAGTCACAGGTCTAAGACCTTTTGTAACTTTTTCTAACTCTAAAAGTTTAATCATGAAATTCCTCGATTAATTTTTCGGATCAGGTCTTTCCGGAGATGGTTTCAAAGACATCGAAACTGGAATTGTTGTCTGTCGTTTCTTTAAACGGTTTCTATATCTAAGTATATTTTGCATCTCATTATCTAACCTATTTTTAATATAAATGATCTTAGCATTTAATGTCTCTTCTGAAATACCTCTACCCCTCATTGATTGTAAATCAATCATCAACTTCTGAAGATATTTAATCTTACATCCTGCAGTACAGACAGAAACTCTAGATTGATAATCTTTCCCATTTCTAATAGCATTTCTACATTTTTCTGCACACTGATTCAAAATATTTTGATTAATTGCCATAGCTCCAAAAATGGACGCTTCTCGTAAAAATAAATTTCGCAATGTATTCATATTAAACCCTTTGATATTTGTTCAAGAATATCAACTAGGAATCTATTCAAGTATCCATATATATTAACCTATGAAGAAGAACCTGTTTGTTAATTATATTAAACTTTATTTAATACGAATAAAGTTTAAAATAACTTATTTAAAACTATAAAATTTTGTTATTTTTATTTTTCAAAAAATTTCTTGAATAGATAATAATACTATATATATGGATTAAAATGAATGATTAATAACGACACAAAGGAGAATTATGCTTAAGTTTGAAAAAACCGACGCCGAGAAAAGAAAATACAAAATTTATAATATTGTGATTACTGATGGTGTTGAAACTAGAACGTTAGTTACACCACTTAATTTAGTCTTTTCTCCAATCACAAATAAGTTTTCAAGATTGATGGAATTTTTAGAAGATGCGAGCGTTACACTTGGTTTTGAATTTGATCAGTGGTTTATATCATTGGTTAGTGACTATAAAAGATCGAATTATGATTACTTAGTGATCAAAAGAAATATTCCCCAGTTAAAAAGTTGGTGTGATCAGTATTTAGTAAAACAAAATATTAATTTTGAGAATTATATTAATCGTTCAAAAATTTCAAAAAATAGTATCTTTTTTGATGCTGAAGAAATTGAAAAGATCATCAAAGCTTCCAACTATTTAAAAATATATTTTATTATTGCTCAAGATATTGATATGAAATTAGTAAATAAATTTCATAAAGAAACATATAATTTGCTAGTTGAAGGAATTAATAGTAACAATATTATCTATAAGTTGTTTAAAATTGTTAGTTCGAAAACGTACGAATATCAGTATACTGACCGCTATATGTGGGATTATATCAAGGCAATATATTGTCGCACAACTGACATGCATGTTTTTTCGATCTTTAATTTTTTGATGAATAATATCTTAGTAACATGTAATACGAAGAGTAATCCAATTCCATATTTGATTAGTGTTATTGATGAATCAATTAAGTGGATTTTAAAGAACATTTATAAAGATGCGATAATTTATAGTGACACACTAAGCACACAAGATGTGTATACAATTCAAGGTAAAGATAATTTAAGTAGTTATGCACACAATGATACGATCGGCAAACTTTTAGTAATTAGTTATAACCAATTAGAAACTCTTGGAATTGATAACATTGAAACATTTAAATCGACTTTAAATAGTCTTAAAGAAATTTCTTTGTTTTCAAATTATATTACATATCCAATTTTATCGAAAGTTCTTGATATTCCATATCGACATTTCTTGACTCTTTCAGTATCTAATTCTTATTTACTAAATATTTTGTTATACTCAATTTTACCGGATGAATTCAAAAAGAAGTATAATATTATGTCTAAAATGCTTCTTTATTATAACAAGCAAAAACCAATTCTAAAGACAACATATAAAGTTAAAAATATTGATGTGTTTACAGAAACTATTGGAACATTTTTAAGTTTCAAGAATGTAAATACGCCTTATGACTTTTATAGTAATATTATTGGCAGAATTAGTCGCAATACATATGCTTCATTTACAAGTGATCTGGAAATAATGAATTTTCCACTTGCTAAACTTGAAATCGATATTGTAAAATTTTATAATGATTATTTTGATAACCGCACAGAACCGTTATTTGATGAATTAAGAAATAAAATAGATAGATTGCTGTAATAAAAAGAGTGGGATCTTGAAGACTAATCATCTTCAAGATCCCATTTTTCACATTGAAAATTTTGATTTAACTATATTAAAAAAATCTATCTTTTTTATTTGCTGATTAATCTCATACGAATTACTCTCATTCTCCCTTATCTGAACTATCCTATAATCTATCGGAATATCTAATTCTAAGTATCCTTGACTCTTCAATAGATAAGAATATATCATTATCTGGATACTATAGTGAACATAATTACAATCTAAGAATTTCTCAAATGGACCATATCCATACTTTCCATAATTATTTTCTTTTTCAATACTCTTAGAAGTTTTCCAGTCAAGAATAATATACTTTGACTTATCTGGATATAGAAATACCCCATCAACAGTACCAGCAATCTTGTTTATTGGGTCAAATAAAATCTGTTCGATATAAACAGGAATTAATTTTTTTTCGTTGATAATATGATTATGAATTAGTCTAGTCTGGTTATCAAATTTTTTATACGTTTCGTATTCTTTATTATCATACTCAATATTAGTAAATAAACATCGCAACATATTATGTACTATAGTTCCTTGCTTAGCTGCAGCATCACCACTATCTTTCCATTCTTTCAAAAGAATTTCTTTAGTAGTTCCTCTTTTAATAGCACACCTTTCTGCTATTTTCTCAGAATCAAATTTTTCAAAATAACCACTAATAAATGTTGTAACAGGCAGATAATTATTATTATCATTATCTATATACGAATGCTGTTCTTCGTTTGAAGTTAATGAAATAGATTTGTTAAGGGGATGAATTATTTTCATTGGTTTAAATTTATTCCAAATAGATTCATTTTTTATCTATTTGAATAAATAGTAAAGGAGTTTTCTATACTATATGAAACGAAAAAACTATATCTCTTGGGATGATTTTTTTATTGGTGTTGCTAAACTAGCTTCTCAACGAAGTAAAGATCCCGATACTTGCTGTGGAGCATGTATTGTTGATCCAACTACTAATAGAATTGTATCTGTTGGATATAATGGATTACCTAGAGGATTAGATGATGATGGAATTGATTTTCGATTTGAAAATAATCCAGAAAATTTTTTAACAAAACAAGGTTCTATAACGTACGATTATTGGCTTAAACCAGACAAATATGAATTCTCTGTACATGCTGAAGAGAATGCGATTCTAAATTGTTCTGAAAATATGAAGGGGTTTATTCTTTATCTTTATTGTGATAAAGGATATTATCCGTGTTCTAGATGTGCAAGAGATATTGTTCAAAAAGAAATTTCAGAGGTAGTAATGGCATTTGCTATTGAAGAAAATACAGACGTATATAACTGGGAATTTACAAAACATATGTTCAAGAAAGCTAAAGTAAAAATCAGAATACTAAATAAAGGAATAAAAAAATGAGCTATAAAGGTAGTAGAAGTAGAGTAGCAAACAAGAAACAATTTGATGATAATTTTGATCAAATTAAAAAAATTCCAAAATCAAAATCTACTCCGGGCAAAAAACTTGTACTGCCCTTAACTGGTAGAATTACTAGATATACATTTTCTTGAGGTAAAATATGTTTATAGTACTTGACGGACCAAATGGTGCAGGAAAAACCACTATTGTAAATAATTTGAAAAAACACGGTATTCAAACTTTAAGTAGTCCCAATGGAACTGAATTAGCAAAATTCTTACGTCCAGTTTGTAGAGGCACTGATCAATGGACTGATGTTGATAAAACAATTCAATTTCTCTGTTTCAGTGCTGCAAGATTAGATGAATATATTAGACTTGTGAAAGATAATAAACAGCTAATTGTGGCTGATAGGTGGTGGACATCTACTTTTGTCTACCAATGTGTATTAGGTGGAATTAGTGAAGAATTTCTCAGACACACAATTCATCCACAAGAAAAAATTGATCGAGTGATTATTATGACTGGTCATCCAGATATTCTTGCTGATCGAGTAATTGCAGAACGATCAAAAAACCCCACTCATGGTGTTTGTAGTTGGACAAAAGAACGAGACACTATGAAAAGGATTAATGAAATTTATACAAATGAACTTCCTAAATATCTAACATCAAAGGGTATTAATTATGAAATTTTAGATACAACAAAATATACAATCGAAGAAGTTCAAAATATGATTGAAATTACACTTCCTATTGGTAGAAGTTGTCTTGAATAATTATAAAACGACATGAACAAGGCACCATGAATATCGAAAGATACTCATGGTGCTTTTTCAACACGAAATTTTTATGGGGCTGGTGGTAATGTTATTTGACTAGAATCATTTTCTTTCTTTGCTTCAATCTTAGTCTTTGCAACACTAAGAGCTACAGAAAGCGCAACACTACACGCACCTGCAATAGCTATTAAAAAATTGGCCCATGCATCTTTACTAATACCCCATGTATCTAACGTAGCCCTAATTTGAACATGATAATTCATACTAAACCACAAACCCATAGCAAAACCACCAATGATACCTGCCCATTTTTTAAAGGCGGTAGAATAAATCATCCAACCAAGAATTTGTTGAAATAAATTTTTCATTGTTTTTTCTCCTTACTTCTTCATTAATGAATATTGTTTCATTGCGCTATTAAGAAGATTTTTCTTAAAAAGATGTCCGGGACATTTACATTCTTTATCAGTTGATACTTCCCAATGCATCTTTACATTATTAATATTTACTGGATACCATCTTAAAATTGAAGCAATTGCCCGATATGCCATTTGTTGATATGCTCGTTGTGTTGGTGCAATTAAATTATAATTACCTGCGATAGCTACATGAATTGAATTTAGATATTGATCAGGAATATCTTTATATTCGCAATAGTAGCAAAATGGTCGCATCATAAATGTTTCATAATCGTTATTGATCTTCTCACATACAAAATGATATGGCATCTCATATTCACTATTAAAAACCCAATTATACAATGACAGTTTTTGAATGTTCTCTTTTCCATTATCAATTTTTGCACTCGGAACATTACCAAATTGACAAGAAAAATCATGGATGATTATATAACGAAACTTCTTATAAGCTTTAGGTAAATAATTTGGCCTTAGTAGTTGTTGCATAAATCACCCCCAAAAAACATTTTAAAATTCAATATGACTTGATCTTGGTTTTCGTCCCAATCTTTTTTAGAAACTCTAAAAACTCTATAACCAGGAATAGATTCTAAGATAAGTTGACGATCAATATCTTCTTGTCTAAGTGTTTTACAGTCATCATCAACATAATGAAATTTTTCATCAAACTCAATAAAAAGTTTTAACTCCAAGATATGACCGTCAGGAAAGAAACCAACTAAATCAAAAATACTATGATCATTGCGAATAATTTTGAAAGGTGTCAATTGTTCAAATATATTTAAACAAACTCGCTCTACAGATCCAATACATGGCATCACCGGTTCACCATTCAATTTTTGAGTTTCAACACACCGGATATGAGTGATTCTAGAACATTTTCGTCCTTGTGGTGTTTTTGAGAAATGATCAACCCCATATTTTTCTAAACATGTTTGTTTGATTTTTTCTTTAATTTCTTCTGATTGAAATGGATTTTCTACACCCATTTTTTCTTTACATGTTTTTTTAAATTTTTCTTGAATTTTTTCTGATGCAAGTCCAACACCACCATATAACAATAAAGATGTCTGTTTAGATTTTTCCTGAACTTCTTCTGATTGCATTGCCCACTCAACACCGCGGTTTTTTAACATAGTTTGTTTAGATTTTTCTTGAACCCCTGTAGATGAGAAAGGAGATGCACCGCCATATTTTTCTATATTTGTTTGTTTAATTTTACATTTAACTTCTTTTAATTGACTAGTATTCTCAACATCATATTTTTTTAAACAGGTGTGTTTATATTTTTCTTGCGTATCTATTGATTGCATCGGATATTCATAACCCGAATTTTTAAAACATGTTTGTTTGCATTTTTCTCTAAATTCTTTTAATTGCATTGAATTTTCAACGTCATATCGATTTATCATTGTTTGTTTTCTCTTCAAGGCAACATCAGAATTCCATTTTACACCCCTAATATGGTGTCCGTGAAGATACTTATTTTTCTCGCAGGTTACCTCTTTTCCGCACCCGCACAGACATAAATTCATATCAACTATTCCCTTTTAATTTATTCTCTAAACTAAGTCTACACAACCGTAACATATAATTTTTCAGTTACTCGTACAGAAGTAAAAGTTTTACTTGTAAATGTTAGCATCAGCGTATATGAACCCGACATATCAAAATTAAGAATAGTTGCAATATTCCATTGTGTTGGCGTAAGTTCGTTATATAATTCATCATAAGATACAGTACTTAAAGCCGGAGCAGATATAACACTCCACTCATATGTAAAATCATCCAAATTCATATTTCCACCAGATAAAATAGTATCTAATAAATAAAGTGTATTAGCTGTAACATCAATAGAAGTTATACTGCTACTACTAGATGAAAATTCTTCAATATAATCACTACTACTAGATGATGGGTTGTATGGAACTAATTCAGAAAAATCAACACTCGGTGGAGTTTTAACTAAACTATCTGGTGATATTGTTCCCATCAATAAACCAGTCATAGCACTTTTACCGCCAGATGAACTAGGCCCTAACATTGCTGCAACTAAAGCTTCTGCTGCAGCATAATTTGGTATAATAACATTTAAATTAGCATGTGTATATAATGCAAGATCTAATTCTACTTCTTTTAATCCACCGGTTAAACTAACCTTAGGTACAGGCAAAGTAATTCCAAATTCTGCTGCTATTGCTGGTCCTTTTAATTCTGCTGCCATTGCAAAAATAACATTGTCCCATGGCGTTGGTACACAACCAAAAATATTAACACTAACACCAAAAGGATTTATCAACACGGGCATTTTAAATTCAACCGGTGTTATACTTGCACTAATTTGAGGTATATTAATCTTCATATACATTTCAATCATCGCTGATAGTATAAAATTAGTAGATAATTCAAAACACGGAATTAAAATAGACATGTTATAAATAGCCATATTATACCTTTAAAAATCTATATAACCATTATTTGTTGGATTTTTTGTACCCAAAACTACTCTCATAGCTTCTCGTTGTCTAGGTGCAAAAATATAATTCATTACATTCGGATCTGAAATGTTCATTCCGTCTGGAATAGTAGAAACGAACTCATTCATCTTCCAAGTATTCATACAAGCTATTCCGTCAACAGAACAATTCATAATATAATTTGTGTATCCAATGATCGTTCCGGTCCCACCACCAACACCATCCACAATTTCTTCATTGTTAATTTCTTCAGTTTGAGGAGAATGTGTTCCGGTATACATCATATAACGACAGTATGGACTCATTTGATATAAATTAATCTCGGGTCCATAAGTTAATGTCATTTTATCAGATGGTACACCACAAGTATTTATTAAAAACATTACTAATTTTCTTGTCCATCCTAAATCAGGAAGTGTAGTAGCACCGTAATATTTAGTTCCTAGATTTAAAATATACGATACATCACTATTAATAATATGATTGATAACTGTCTTGATATATTCACCCTGTATAGTATCATCCCAACTAGTGGAAATATATGGATCTGAAATATAAGTTAAAAATGGATCTTTAGAACTACAACAAAAATCAAATAAAGTTGGTACAATGGTAATATTATACGTTGCTGCAGTATTACAAATATAATCTAAATTTTTCCACCATGTTGTAGTATCATCTATTACCCAGCTTGAAGGATTTCTATAATTATCATAGACAGGAATAGATGTAGGATCAAGAAACAATGAATCCTCAACACCATCAGTAGTATCTCTAAATAAATAAAATCCGGTATATGTACCATATGATTTATCCACTAATGGAATAACAGTATCCAAATAAACTTTCTGTAATTGTAACAAATGCATATGTCCAACACCAACAACTCTTTGTGTTGGTTGAGGTGCTGGTGTACCACCAGTATAATATGTTGGAATTTTAATTAATGGTGAAGCAGTATTTGTTGGAACAGAGCCTACAGCTATTTCATATGAATCTCCAAGAACAGGAGGAATCAAATTCGTTGATGGTGGTTGTAAATCTTCCTTAGGAATAATAGGATCTAGACTTTTTGGGGTCGTTGAAGTTTGATATCTATCACCATCAGGTTTAGCTATATTAGCAGTTTTTGCTGCTTTGGCCATAACTGATGGAAAAGTAGATGATGGTGATTCTGCCCCTTCTTGTAACTTAATTTTAGAGCCATCAATATTTATCTCACCACCTGATTTAATATCTGTCTGTGCGCCACTTCCAATTCTTGCTGAAACATATGCTTTAATATCCATTTCACTAGCCGCCATTTTCATAGTTGTAGCAGCACCACACTCCATTGTACTTCCAGCACAATGACTAAGTGACATAATTGAAGTGTCTCTTATTTCAGACATTGCTGATCGTATATCTTTAGTTAAAGCAAAGCGATTAAAATCTAATGCTTTTTCTTTATGACTACCAAGTGCTTTTGTATGTATTTCATTTCCGCTACTTAACAAATAATCTTTACCCACAGAACATTCCATATTTTCACCGGTTGTAATATATAGATTCTTTAAAGTTTGTATATGAATATCATCTTGGAAGAAAATATGAAGTTGATCATGAACACCATTTTCATCTTGAATCATTTCAATAAAATTGCCTCGATAATCTTTAATTAAAATTTTCTCGTGTGAAGATCTTTCATCAATGAGAATGGTCGTCATGTTATCATTGATAACAAAAACAGATTTATCATCTCCATCTGGTGCATTTGTCATCTGTCTTTTTTTACCGGTAATCTCAACGCGGCAATCATCATCATCATCAGAAACAACAATACAGCGACCCTGATTAGTTTTAATCAAAGTCCACTTTTTCCACCATTCTTTACCTTGTTGATTTTCTGGAAGAACTTTGCGCTGACCACATTCTAAACTACCGAAAAAATAGGGATGATTTGGCTCACCATTTTCAAAAAATACCCAAACCCAAGATCCAGCGGGGGGAATAAGACAACTTCCTTGGTAATTCGCATCGGTTAAAGTGGCTCTTTGACCCATAGTATCCTGGACATTGCGACCACCCAAAAAATTATTCGCCGGATGAGCCCAAAGACCATTTTTACTCCATTCCAAAGTATAATCATTACCGGTTTCGGGCATGATATCGGGCACTCTAACTTTTACACGCCCAAGCATTCGTGGATCGGCGGCATCGATCACGAGCGCCCTATAAAAACCATTCCACTGATGCTGTGGGTTTCTCTGATTTAAATTGCCTCTTTGAATATTATCTACTTGAACAGGCATTTACAACCTCCTTAAAATCTGAAATAACTTTTTCTTGATTTTCTTTCCATTGTTTTTCAGATACTCTAAAAACTCTATAACCAGAAATAGATTCTAAATCTTTGGTACATTGAATGTCATTTTGTTTATAACATTCTCTCGTATGCCATTGTTCATCGAACTGAATGAAAAGTTTTACTTCTAATATATGACCATCTGGATATCTTGCAACAATATATCTAAAAGAAGAATCATTTCGAATAATATTATAATTAGTATGTTTTTGTAATTCATTTAAAAATGGTCGTTCTTGATCACCAATTCTAACATACGCGGGTTCACCATTGGTTATTTGATTATCTCTCATTCTAATAAAATTTTTTCTAGAACACATTCTTCCCTGTGGTGTTTTAGCCCAGTTATCTTCGCCATATTTTTTAATATTTGATTTTTTAATTTTTTCTTTAACTTCTTCTAATTGAAATGAATATTCTACATTATATTTTTCTTTATAATTTTGTTTATATTGTTTTTGAACTTCTTTTGATTGCATAGGATATTCGACACCACGATGATCTAAATTTGATTCTATTTTTCTTTGTTTAACTTCTTCTGATTGGCTCGGATTTTCAAAACCGCATCGTTCTAAACATGTTTGTTTAAATTTTTTTTGTACTTCTTTATTTCTTAAACTATGTCCCTGACAAAATCTACTAAATAATAATTTCACTTCTTTTCCACACCCACACTCACACAATTTCATCTTTTATCTCCCACAACATCCTACTTTTTCATTGCAATCAGAATCGAATTTTCAATAATAGAATTAATCTTAAGATAAAATTTTGGATTATACATCTGAAGCTGTGGGGTGAAGTATGTATTGCCATTAACACTAGATGCAACCATCGTAGCACTAAATCGCATTAAATCTTCAAAAATAGGAAGATTGAATGTACCAAAATTTCTAATCATCCTATCTAAAAACCGATAAGTATTTAGACCAGGAGTAATCTCAGCATCACTCATTGCTAGCAAGTAATTATCAATTTTTGTAAAATCATACTTGTTAAGATCGATCTTAAAAGATTTAGGTTCAACTCTTGAAAATCCAGTTGCTCTATTGATTGCTTCATCTTTATCAAGACCAAAGAAAGATGTATAAATATACAACGATGTAAAGAATCTAAATTGTGGAATCATATCAACATAAGAACCCGTTAATCCATATGCCTTTGCGAAAATCTTTAAAAGCAACTGTGTTATATATTCACAGAAAACATCTGATCCATCAACAGGAATCTTAACACCGGCAGATAAAAACGAGCAAACATGACCATAGACACACAATGTATAAATATCTCTGGTTCCAATATTGCTTACGGATCTTTTACCAAATGCTGAAAGATTAATTACACATCTTCTTGTTTGTCTATTATAGACAGATGGTAGAGGATATTTTGTATATCGAATAATATCAACGAACTTAAAATCATTCTTAACATGAAAATCTACAAATTTATTTGTAAAATGATTTTTTGCTTTAGTCATAAAAATTTTAGCAGTAGATACAAAAACTTCGCGGTCAGATTCATCAATCTTAAAAGAATCTATTGTAGCCTGTGGAAAATCAAAAATGTTTGGTGCATCATTTAATAATGTTAATGTTTCTTTAATCATTGTAAACCCCTTTTAGATTTGTTCAGGTGGTGGAAATATACTTTATATTCATAGTAGTATAATTACCGCTCTCAATTAAATCTTTTAATTCAAAAGTTAACTCATATCCAGAACTTGAACTACTCGAACCAATTTCACCATGACTAAACCAAGATACAACCCAAGTTCCAATTGTTTCAGTATAATACAAATAACTATTATCAGAAGTTACTTCTACTATTTCATATTCGCTTACCAAAATATCATTGCATCCATCCAGATCCACGAATACTGTTGACACATCAGGTATTTTTATTAAAGAAACGTAACCTGCTTGGATAATACTATCAGTTATATCAAAAGATAATATATGAAAATTATTATCGAATGGTGTTATCATATTGATGCTTTTCGTGCGTAAGAAACTTCAAATTGAATACTCTCAACCAACACGGATGTCAAACCTATTCCATTTAAAATTTGTTTAGCATCCCAAGTACATCTATTAAATCCTTTCGATCCTTTAATTATTGTATAATGTTTATTATACAAATAAGTTGGATTATCTTTAACTTTCAAAATAACAGATTCTAGTACGGGTACATAAACCAAATCAACATATTTGCTTCTTGCCATTGCCGTATCAACAGTAAATGATTCTCTAAAAAAGTACATATCAGTAGGATAAAATGGTGGTGTCGTTACCGATGAAGTATATACAGGAATTGGTATTTGTCTAGAAAATAATGGTGGTGTTGGTTGCTCTGGAATATCTGTTAAAGGAACCAATGCTTGCATTAAATTGTTTTGTAAAATATCTAACGAAATAGAAGAAATAATTTGTTTAGTGGGTAACAAAATATTTGCGACATTAAAATCTTCTATTGTTGGTATATTATTGATAAAAAGAATCAACGCCCAAAGATTTGGTGTACCATAAGTATTGTATGATATATAATCTGGTCTGTAATAATTTCCTGGCGATAGTGGTTGAATAGTTGAATTTTGTAAAAGACAAAATCTATAATTTTCAAAAGCAATAATCTTTGGAGCAACAAACTGTATTAAAATTGTTTCATTTATTCCTTCTTCTGTAGTTGAATATAATGTTCTATAATTGTCTAAATCTGTAGAAAGTTTAGATAGAGTAAGTGCCTCATCGCTTATCAGTGTAGTAGCTGGCATTGACATAATAATTCTCCCTACTCAATCAATTTTTTCGATTCAGTTTGAAGAAGATTATTTTCAGATACCTCATTAATTCCTGGATAATTTCCTCTTCCCCAAGATTGCTTTAAATCTTCGACGTGTACATTACATAACTTTGAAATTCTGTCATATTCTTCTTCTTCAATTACATAATTCTGAATTATATATTGATAATTGCCATTAACTAATTCAATTGGTATGTTTAAAAATCCACTATGATACTTAGCATGTAAGCTTGATATTAATGGAATATAACCAACTTTATTTTGAAAATGAAGTTCAATTATTCGAGTCGCTACATCAAAGGTGGAAAACTCTTGTTCTGTTGATAATAATTTATTGATTACACCACCAACAATCACATATAAAGATATGGGGTGATGATGAATTTCGACAGGACACTCATTTATACTTTCTTTAGATAATGCACAATGAGTATGACCTAAATGATCAGTTATATATTGTGTCCATAATCGATATTCAATACTTCCTCTAACTAATCGTTCTACACTTTTAGCAAATATTATCATCGCTTTTATATCAGGAAAAGATTTTATCCTAAGAGGTAGATTAAAATCTGAGTTTGGAAGCTCAAAAACGTTATTATCATTAGAATCTTCTAAAGTTAATTCTTTTTCAGCTTTTGATAATACCGTTAAATCATACTCTTTGGTTTTTTCCGGCATTATTTGACTTTCTTATATAGTCTAACCATTTCTAACAATTTAGATTCTCTTTTTAATCTTTGAATTAAATTACTCATTTTTCCAACTGATGTTCTAAACGGAGATGCTTTCTTTCTTAAATCATTTACATTTTGATAAACTTGATCCATTCCCAAACTATTAAAAATATAAGAATAAGGAATTACATGTAAATAACCACCATCCAGTGAAGAGACAAATAGAGCTTCTTCTCTTGTCTCATCTAAAATACAAAATGAATTCCATCCCAATTTAAACATTCTGTTTAACTGTGATTTATCCAAAAAGAAATTGCTTCCCTCTTCTTTTATTAAATCTCGTTTATCAATAATTACAATCGCAGCGCCATATCTATAATATGATGGTGCACCACCTTTTTTTTCAAAAGATGTTGATGCATTAATAAATCCTTGTGAAGATAACGTTATATTAGCTTGAATTGGATTCATGTATTCTTTTGGATCCACGCCCATATGATACTTCTCAAAAAATTTTTTTAATACACCACTCACTCTTCTTATCCATCCTCTAGAATATTGCCGCCATATTGATTGAGCTTTTGTTGCAAAATAATCATCTAAAATAGCATCTTCTATCTTATCAAAATTAGTAACCTTAAGTGGCAGTACTTTAGTTCCGACTGCTATTTCTCTAAATGTTCCTTCTGGAGAACGAACTCTTTCAGCTGCTTTATATGGACCACCAATATAATTAATCATTACTTGAATATTCGCCATCGTTGGTTTTAATGAAACACCTTTTATAACTTCAACTTTATACATACCATGAGATTCATATTGTTTTAATTTTTCTTCTTCTCGTTTTTCTTTATCTCGTTTTTCTTTTTCTTTTTCTCGTATATCTTTAGATGCAGCAAATTTTTCTTTAGATGGATCATTTTTATGAAGAGCTGATTGACATAATCTAATATCTGTTTGTATATTATTTAATGTTGCATTTAGAGTTGCAGATGCATGTTCTACTGCGGTTCTAATATTTTTTGCGAAATTAGCTTGTTCACCATATATCTTTCTATCTATATCACCCATAAACTTATCTATTTTAGCTTTAACATTATCTATTTCATATATTGTTGCTGAAATTTCTTGTCCATGATCATGTAACTCTTTAACAATAACTTCTAAATCATCCAATTTAATATCTGAAATTTTTTTACCTTGAAGAATACTCTGGGTACCTTTAGCTCCATGTAAAACTTCTCCAGCCTTTTTAACAACTGTATCTCCATCTTTATGAATACTCTCAAGTTCATTTTTAACATTCTCTTGTTCAGACTCAGTACCTTGATTAAAAATAATTTCTAAAAGTGGTTTTCCTTTAATTATTTTATTGTCAGTTAATAAATATAATGGACCATAAGTACCTTCACCAGTAAGATTTCCAATTTGACGCCAACTCGATGCAAGTCTAATTTCATTATTAGATATCGCTTCCTGCAAATGTAAAAGAAAATATTGTTCTAATGTTCTAGCAATCGCCGGAGCAATCTTAGAATCTACAGAACCCGATATGATCGCAGGGTATACAAAAATCATTTGAATTCTCCTATCATGTTATAACCAAATTGTCTTATTCTTCTTGTTAGGTAAAATTTTAATTGGTTTTACTTTTTTCTCAATATTACCAGAAATTATTTTTTCTATATTCTGTTCTTGAACTTTAACTGATTTCTCTACGACTGAATTAATATCTTTAACTTTAGTTTCGTTTTTCTTTTTTGGTAATAATGATATGATTGATTTGATTTTAGTTTCTTCTCTGATTATAAAATCCAAGTTATTTTTAATCGTTATCATGCTGTTATGCCGGTAGCTGGTGTTCCGCTAACTGCAGTTCCTACTGGTATTTTAGAACCCAGTTTTACCATAGGAATACCAACTAATTTCTTTTGATATTGAGTTAATCTTAACTGAGCTCTTTGAATATCTTTAGTAAATTTTATTTTGGCTTCATTGTTTTGTGCTTTACTAACAGCTTGTCTCAATATCATAATAATTTTCTGTTGAGTTTGAATCTTGCATTTAATACTGCAACCTTTTTTCGCAGGTACATTATCAGGTAATAATAAGCACTTTTTATTACATCCTTCTTCAATCTTCTTAATTACTATTGCTTGAGCACTTGGAATACTAAAACCATCTAAGTTAACAAATCCAACATCAGCAAGTGCCTCATTGATCAAGTTTTTTTTTAGAAGGGGATTATAAATTTTCGAAATTTTGAACATTTCTGATCTCATAGTTAAATACGCTTGTTCCAGCATTCCACCTTTAAAATCAGAAACTTTTAATTTATTCTTACACTCTAATATAGGAATACCAACAAGCATATTATCTAATGCCATCTTAGTAAAACGTTCATTAATTACATAATCAGAAATTTCATTAACATCTTTTTTAGTTTTTGAAAATTCAGACATAATTACTTTTTTAAGATGAGATTTCATATCTGAACATTCTAGCATTTTAGCAGATACTGCCTTTGATTTCTTTGCCATATGAACAGCTTGTTCTTGTAGAATTTTATGATTTTCAGGAATTTTTACATTCTTTGGAACATAATCGATATAATTATAAAATTCGTAAAGATCTGATAAAATTGCGGCTTTGAGTGAAACATATTCATTATAATCAGATTCTTTTACAATAACCTTCTTCGCATGACCATTTAACAAAACTGAATCTATAAAATACCAACATTTTAAAATTTCGGTAACTAATTCTGTGTTCTTTTTATTCATAATTAATCTCTCCAAACTTTATTATTTATTCAGATTTTTTTCATTTTCTATGATATAAATCTGAATTACTTTTTAGTTAAATTTTCTGGATTTTTCTTTGCTCTCTTCTCAGCGATTAATAACTCTCTCTCAGTAAAAAGTAAACATCTCGCATTTTGTCCATTCGCGTCTTCAACCCAAACAGAAACATGTTCATCTTTTGCATTAGAAAATTTTGGTTTTCTAACATTTAAAACACGAAGAAGTCGACCATTAACAACATTATGTATATCTGTATTATCCGCCATAAAATGTTTCCTTTTTAGTTTGTTCTCGATAGATAAATAACTATGAAAAAACACATATTAAAGAATTAAACCGATTCTGATGTACCCGGCACAACAACTCCATTAGCTTTATCAATAATTTCAGTTTTAATCGATTCCTTTACACACTTATCAAATTCGGTTTTAAATTTAACATCCGTATTATACAAACTCAACACATCTTTTGTTCTAAATTTCTTTTCTGGTAAAGCCAATAAGAAATTCCATGCACCAGCTTGCATTTTCTTACAATCAACTAAAAAGTTATAATTTGTCCAAAAATTAGAAATACCAGTATTAAAATCAACTAACAGCATTATTGGTACATTCGGACGGAAAAATTTATTCTTAATAAAGACTGCTTCTAATTTAATACCATTGAAACCATATTGTTCGAACTTTAAATCACCACGATTCTTTAAATATAATAAATGGAAAGCATTAAATTTAACAGCTTGACCACCGGGAATTTCTTTATTTCCCATGTGCTGCAAATCTGCTGGTGGACTATACATCCCCATCTCTAATTTTTCACGCAACTGATTAACAGCAATCATAGAAATCTTATACTGTTTCATCTTAGGTAAATATCTTGGAAATAATTGAGATAACATTCTTGCTTTTAAACCAATTGTCGCGTTAATATCATCTGTAGTTCTAGCTTTTGCAGTTTCAGTATTAGCAATTGAATCCCAAGCTACAATAGATGGTAAATCCTTTAAACTTCTAAGTTCTTTAAATGCGCAAACAGCTTCAATGGTCTTAAAAATATTCTCAATTGTTACATCAGTATAAGGTTCGACTGGGGGATTTATTACACCCATACTCATCAAACGTTGCTTTGACATTGCAACTTCCGCATCGTGATAAGTAGCAAGCATTCTACCATTAAATTTTTTCTGTCCAGCAGCAATAATCTGAGCTATCAAAGCACTTTTGAAAGTACCGGGGCTGCCGCATATCATACTAAATGTGCCTACACCAAAACCACCACCAGCAATTGCATCAAGAAGATCTATTCCGGTTGGAAATTTTTCAATATTACCACCATCATCATTATTAATTTCTACTTTATCAGAAATAAAATCACTTAAATCATTACTAAGTTGAAGAATCTCATCTGCCTCTGATTTAGCTTTTGGTGCTGCTTGTGCTTTTTGAACTTTTGCTTTATCTTTTTCGGTAATTTCGCCAGCCTTCTTAATATCTTCAACTGATTCTTTAATTAATTTTTCAGCTTTATCAGCTGCTTCTTTTGTTGTTAATACCGCGTCATCACCCAACGAAAATGTATCTTCTGACATATTAATCTCCTTGTATCGTTTTTAGAATATAACTTTTTATTTTGTTCCAGATTTCAGATTTTATTGCGATTGATTGGTGACTGATTCTTTTTCTTTCATCATTTGTTCAACTTGATCAGCAACAGCTCTAACATCAACTTCGTCTTCACCAACTTCTTTACTTTCTAATTTTCTTCTAATTTCTATTTCTTCTTTTAATGTTTTATTGAATTCCTGTCTAATATTTAACAATGTAGAATAAAAAGATGAAGCAGCTTTAATCTTTTCTTCTAATACAAATCTATTTCTAAAATCCTGAGATGTTGGAAAAATACTATCAACTTTTTTTCTAATAGTATCTACATCAGCCATATATTCTGAAAGTTTGGTTCTAGATTCAGATAACTGAGATAATAATTCTTCAATTTTTGGATTCTGATCAGGCATATAAACTCCTTGATATATGTAAAGAACGCCACCTCTCATTAATCAAAATGAGAGGTGGCTTAATTCTAGACACGAGATAAATTAGACTTTAGCAGCTTTCTTCTCGCGACGATTCTTTAAATACTTAGCAGTACCAATACCGGCAGCACCAGCGCCAACTACACCAACACCAACTATTGCAACTTTCTTGCTCTTTGGAAGACTGTTAAACCATTTTTTAGAAGATTTAAATTTTTCTTTTACTGCAGCTCCAGCTTTATCAAATGCGGCTTTAATTTTACTGGCTTCACTGGCTTTTTTAGCTTCCATTACAACTGATTCTTCAAGTTTAGCAAGTACAGATTCTTGAACTGCTTCTGTCTCTTCTGTCTCTTCTGTCTCTTCTGTCTCAGACTCAAGAACAGTACTATATGACTCAAGAGCTACTTTCTCAAGAACTTCAGTTGACTTATAATTTGTATCTCTTTCAGGATTGAAAGCAAGATTCAATAGTTGTTCATAGGTGGCTTCATTAATAATAAAATTCTCAGCTGCAGCTTTCTTTCCTTCTGTAAGAACTCCACTTCTCACTGACTCGAGCAACGATGTTCTCATTGCCCATACTAGGTCTTTGCGATCTTCTTTAGCTAACATACTCATGTCTATATCTCCCTTGTTGTTAAATGATCTTATTACTATAATGATCCGAATACATTTTAATTTATTCTACTTAAGAATCAAGAAGTTGTTCCAATTTAGTAATACTCAAATTATCTAAAAGAATTTCAGCATTAATCATTTTAGTTTTATCATCATTCAAAATAACTGGAAAATGACCAGTTGAATTAAGTTTACCTAACGCTCGTTTAATATCTCGAATTTCTGGTAAAGTTGCTTCTCCAAACTTACCTTTCTTCAATTCTACATATTCAACAGTAGGTAATATACCCCTAACAATTTTACATGTAGAACAATCTTCTAATCCAACTAATATCATTTTATGATTCCTTTCTATATTTAGACATCACTTTACCTCTATTCAATATTATGAACTATTTCTTAATCCATGTTTCGTTTCGTACTATAAGACTCCTAGTTTCATCCAGTATTTCCTCGTCAATAATATCTCGTTTCTTCCCACCCCATTCAAAAGAAAGATGGTTTATTTTCTTTGTTTGTATAATTCGTACACGCTCGTTGTCGTTTAGTGGATACACCACTATTGTCGGAAAACGAAGCATCACATTTGTTTTTCCGGTTTCTACGTCAATCAGTGGTATTTTTGGCGCAGCTTCATCAATATACATAGTCCACTCCCCAGAACCATCACGACATATCTGTGGAGTCCATCGATGAATATCATTCGTCGTCGTAATAATCGTTACCACAACTATTGCCAGCAAATTTGTCATCATCCACCGCCCCTTTTATTATCTATTTTCTTCTTAATTTATCCAATTCATGACGCATCTTATCTTTCTCCTTGCGCCACTCTTTTCGTTCTTCAATATGTTCTAGTATTCGCTGCTGTACGATTTCTAAAAGATTCTTCGCCTCTTTTATTTCACGATACTGTCGTAGAACAATGATGAACATATGGATAGACAAGTATACCAACGCACATAATACGACTAACTGAATGTCGCTCACAATATTTTCCTCTTGTCTGTTCTAACCCACATTCACATCATTTTCCATGCTTCTCAAATATACTCGACGATATATCTTTAGCAACTTTACATATTGAATAATTTTCTAATCCACCAACTAATATCATTTTATGATTCCTTTCTATATTTAGACATCGCTTTAATTAATAAACCTTCTGCAACTGCAGTCATTGGATCGTCTGCAGATTTAATATCTTTAATTTGAATTGGAAATGAATCTTTATATTCCATTACTACTTGTTTAAACAATTCCAAGAAACCGGTTGCCATTGATGTTCCACCACTTACTACAACGGAGATGGTATCAGGTAAATCCAGATTTCCGGTTGATTCGATCAATTTATTTTTGATCTGATCTAATGAATATCTAATCATTTCTCTATAGTAATACACCACCGCCTCTCGTAGACGCCTCTCTTTTTTTCCACCGATAGAAAAATCAAGTAAATTTATATCTGTTTCTTTAATTTTAGTAATTCTATTAGCTACAGTTCCAAGTGATATTGCTGCTTGTTCATCAATCCAATCACCAGCTCGAGCAACACTAAATGATATTACAGGGACTGATTTATATGCCAAACAAACATTTACCATTCCAGCACCAAAACTAAATGCTAGACCGGTAAATTGTTCGTTCTGACACTGACTATAAATGATAGCCATAGCTTCATTCATTGATTCAGCTTGATAACCAAGATTAGTAAAAATTCTTTTAAAAATGCCTTCATGGTAAATGATATTATTAGCAGTATCAATAGACGGAGCAGGAATACAATACATACATTTTCCACTTTGAACTTTACCAATTAATTTCTCAACGATCAGTGCAAGTACATCCAAACTATCAATTTCATTAGGAGAAATTAATCCTTTACTCATTGGTCGTTTAACAGTTTTACCAAAAATATTAGCAAAATTGAAAGCATCTTGACCAACTATATATACATGTTCGTCAGATTCTACAAAATCAATATTGCTTAGTTCGGCCATAGTTACTTGATCTTTTTCAAGTGGCAAAAACATATTACGAATTGTTGAAAATTCTGCTTTATCACCTTTCTGCTCAGCCAACACAAGGTTCATTGTTCCGCAATCACAAGCGATAATTCTATCTGTGGTTGGTTTTGTTAAATCTATAACTTCTTTTTTTGGTTTTTCTGTGCTCATAACTATATTTATCTCCTAGTTATTTTATTCATTCTTAAAATCTTTATTTCCATAAAATTGTCTTATCTTATATTCTTCTCTTCGTTCTGGGATCCAGTTGCAAATTGGGGTTAAGAAGCCAACCACACGAAGATATTGAATCATTTCTGCATTATGACAGGGGGAACGATCAAATTTACCAATAAATAATTTACCACAATTAGAACATCTTCCCTGTGCTATATTGACAGCGAAATATATTACCCCCTGTTTCGCAGCACCAGTAATCAAAACTTTCATTTGTTCTTTAGTTAAACTATCACTGACATTTAAATGACAAATTGCGCCACCACCACATTCAGAATCAAACATCCCCTGTGCTTTAATTCTATGTTGAACATCAACATTTTTCCATAACGGAATATACTGATTTGCATACATTTTATAATCATGATCGCTAAATAACAGCATATCTTTCTTTGCTAAATGTATGGCGGCTGACTCGCCAGGAATTTGTTCAATGTTTCTAATAAACCCATCTTCTTTTGAACGAGCTTTATTAAGTTGATTAATCTTATCAAGAATTGATTTAGCAAATTGAGATCCTTCTGTTTCAAGAATATCATATCCCATTAATTCACACGATTCATTAATTCCAATAAATCCAATTGTTGAAAATTGTCTATTTAGATCCATAAATTTATGAGTATACAGTGGCAACTTATTATTCATAATATTATCCTGGATAATAAGTCTATGTACATCCAAAATATCTTGTGCAGCTCTAACAGTATAATCAAGTAATTTCATATATTCATTATTATCTTCACTTGCATAAGCAATTCGTGGAAGATTTAAAGTAACAACTCTATGAGAACCAATCTGAGTACCACCAGCACCAAAGCTATTAGTATAAGTTAATTCATTAGTATCATTACGTAGACGACAGCACGAACTTAATACGCCTAAAGGACCAGTAAAAATATTAAACTGACCATTAATGCAATTCAACTCAGATATTAAATTTAAAAAATTGCTATCAGGTAAATTACCTTTATCATCTTTATAAAAAGTTGCAGTATTAATTGGGAATGTAAATGCTTGTTTCTTTGATTCTTCGATGAACCATCTCATATAAAATTCTTGTAGTTTCTTAATCGATTCTATATTTGGTCTTGATCCATCAGGATAAAGAGTAAATTTAAACAAATCATTCAAAAAATACGTATCATAAAGATTTACATTTACAAATGCAGATTGGCTCCCTCTGAAAGGATAATTCCAAGAATAAATCAATGATTGAATATCTTGTTTAATAATATCAATTTTAACAGGATCATCTAAATAATTATCTCCAAAATCCTTGCGGGCGAACCAGTCCATATAAATAAATAAATCAGGAAATGCAGATGCACCAGCTAATTGATTACTAAAGAAAGCAGTTGCTTGCACAACAAGATTAATAAAACTAGAAAAATGTTTAGGCGGTCCGATCTTAATTTTCTTAATAAATGGCAATCCCATTTGTACTAATGGTTCTAAACTGAAGGCATAACAATATGGTTTAAGAAGCATGTGATGATCATGAACTTTTAGTGAGCCATTAATCATCATTTCTAAAAGTTTATTTGCTCTTTTAATTCCGTGTTTATCCATTAATCTTTTCCATAAAAGATAATAACCATTTAACTTCTGAAGAGCTTTATTAAATTCATATTCAAAACTTAATACACTATCGTCATCAACATTCGCGTTGCCATCCATGGAAACATTTGCAACTACTTTAGTATTAAAAAATCGTTTAGCGAATTGATTAATATCTAAATGAGATGTACCAATCCCATCTATATCGAACATTTCGCTCCCATAACTCTCACGAAGTTCATTCATTTTAACTACGAATCTGTCATCAAAGGACTGGCGCAGGAGCATCGCACACCTCACATGTTATGTTGTTGATTAGTTTTAAAAATTGTTCTATCACTATCTCTTTATTTTCTTTCCAATCTTTTTCAGAAACTCTAAAAACTTTATAACCAAGTGATTCTAAATCTTTTGTACACTGTTGATCTTTTTCAGTATATATTTTATAGGTATTATCTGTAAAATGCTGACGCTCATCAAATTGAATAAACAGTTTTAATTCTGAAATATATCCATCTGGATAATATCCTATAATCTGTGTTGTTGTTCTGATTATTTTATACTGCGTATATGTTTGTAAATCATTGAAAAAGGATGGTTCCTGTAAACCAATTCTTGGAGATAGTGCATCGCCATTTAATTTTGAAATTTCTATCATTCTAATATAATTTTCTCGGCATAATTGGCGACCCTTAGATGTTTTTGAAAAATGAGAAACACCATATTTACTTAAACATGTTTGTTTTATTTTTTCTTTAATATCTTTTGATTGTCCCGGATTACACACACCTCTGTTGATTAAATTCGTTTGTTTTGATTTCTCTTGAATTTCTTTAGATTGCATTGCCCACTCAACACCAACATTACAAATCATACTATTCTTCATCTTTTCTTTAATATATTCGGATTGACCCGGGTATTCAACACCATAATGATTCAAACACGTTTGTATTTTTTTCTTTTTAATAGATTCATCTTTTGAGGGATTATCAGTTCCAAAATGTTCTAAACATGTTATTCTGTGTTTATTTTGAATTTTTTTAGACTGTAGCGGATACTCTGTTCCGTAGTGTTTTAAGCATGTTCTTTTCTTTTTTTCTTTTGTCTCAACTAATCTATTAGCATGACCTCTAAGAAACACACTGTTTGAATATTTTACTTCGTTTCCGCAACCACAGGCACATAAATTATTCATTTGTTTAATGTTCTCTGTAAATCATTCCACGAAATAACAGACCACCCTAAATCAACATCTCTAATCCATACTTTTTGATTAGAATTCTCTTCTGTTACCGGAATCCCCATCCACTCACCATCTATTACCAAATCAAGATTTTCTAATATACTCTCACTTAATTCTATAAATAATTTTCCAGTATATAAACATACTTTCAAATTTCTTCGCTTAAATTTCTTATTAAATTCCTTTAAAGATTCCTGCTGATAAATTGCATCTCCACCCAACCAACATACCCATGTGCATAAAGAAAAATCACTCAATAAAGAATCAACATCTTCTAAATTAAGTTCCTTCCCACCAACAAATGATTGCAAATTAACATTTTGACATCCAGAACATTTTTTTTCACAACCCTGAACATAAATATTCAAAGATACTTGATTTGGAACTTCAATAAAACCAGTAGATATTTGATTAATTTTGATTAAAGTATTTTTTTCGTTCATTTACGAATCCTCTGGGTGGATATCCTATCCATATATTTATTTATTCTAGATTATCAACATAACATCTAATATTTTCAAGATACTTAAAAATGAACTATTTTCTATAGATTATCTTGCAGTTTAGATAATTTATCTAAAGAATCTTCGATATTTGATTTCCTAATTTTTTTCTTTAGTTCCTGAACATTACCTTTTAATGCGCCTGTATTTAATGTAGGAATAAACATAGGTACAGAATTAACATCGGTCTCTTGAATTTTCTTTTGCGGTTCGATCGTTTGTTGATGAACAATTAATGTTTTTTGATCTTGTATCTTTTGAACTGCATCAGTTACTGTATTTATTTTTTGATCTAATTTAGATAACAGATCAAATAATTTTTTTTGTAATTCTGTATTTTCCTGTTTGAGTTTTATATTTTCGTGTATTGCTGTTTCTCGACTTCGCAGATTCATTAAAATATTCCTTTTTTGATTTTGTAACCAACCATGAATTTTTTGAAGACAACGACTTAATAAAATTATATGTACCATTAACTTCTTTACCTTTAAAATATAAAATTACTAAATTATACTTATATGTAATTATATAACATTCTCCTTTGTCAAAGAGAGAAACCATATCTCCATTATTTAATTTGCCTTGAAAATACATGTATGATATGGGATGATTTGTCGTTCTAATCGCTAATACTTTTTCGCCAAACTGTGGAAGTTTTCTTTTTGGAAATACCCACGACCATAATGTTTTTTTCTTAGGATCAAGAATTCTGAGATCGTAATGAGAGATACGTTTTGCTTTTTGAAAATGTTCTTGGATTGAATATATTGACTTAATTGACATTTATGTATTCCTTATACCCACAATATGCAATACCACAAGAATCACAAATATTATCGCTCATTCCTGTTTGTGCAGTAAGATCCATAGATAATTTTGTAAATTTCTTATCATACTCTTTCTCTTTCTCTTTTAAAATTCGTTTAATATTTTGAATAGAAGCAACAGTAGATTTTAATTCTTTATCAAGATATATTTTCTCATCTTGTCCAATAGGATCTCTTTTTCTAACTATTTGTGATTTAATAGTCTGTTCTCTTTTTCTCAAAATTTCCCACTCAGAACGCAAATTATTTTCAAGATCTATCTTCTCAGCTAATACTTTATCTAATACAGTAAAATTACCAATAACAGGTAAATTGTAATGTTTGATAACCGAAATTTGAATTTGCCACTTTTTCGCCATTCCACTAAGACCTTCGAATGAATGTGATTTCCAAAAAGTTGGATCATACACCTTTACTCGCTCCTGAACAATCTCAAAAGCAGTATTGATTGCTACTCCATTTAAACGGGCGAGAAAAGCTAATGTTCTTGCTCCGCTAATTCCAAGAATCACATCCTCTATAAAAATATATTCTGGTTGAAGTCGAGTAAATAAATTCTTTAATTCAAGATGAAAAAAATGAAGTTTCTGAGGCAGTTCCATAGCGCCCGGAATAATGATACTACCTTTTTCAAGAAGATGATCATCCTCAAAGAAAGACCAGCCAGACGTTGTCGCAGGATCTAATCCCAAATATTTCATAATACATCATCCGAAATTAATCTTTTCTCGGGAGTAAATGCTTTCAGACAAAAAGCAGGAATTACTCCAGATTGAGTTGTAATAATTGCGTGTGGCATCTTATCTAATCCAATACCCTGTTCAAATTTTGAAGCGAAAAACTTCCCATTACCACAAATTTCTTTGACATCATCTTCAGTTAATGCCTTATCATACCCATCAACACCAACTGGGTTGATTGTTGTCATTTGATCTTTAAGTCTCTTAAGTTTAGAAAGCATTATTTTAATAGGAGAATTTTGAGATATAAAATCTTTGTATTGTTCTGCATGTTCTGGGATTCTGGTGAAGAATACTTTAATCTGACCATTTGGTGCAGAAATTCCATTTACCATTGCATCTTTTATTTTCTCATTTTCAAGATATGCATACAATGACGGTTTCACAATCAACATATCTGTGTTTGGTTGAGGACCATCAATAAGAAGTTCACATAAAATTTTATAACCGCTATATTTCATTGTTACCTCTATTTTTTAAATGGCGCTTTAACAATATCAGTGCCAGCTTTAACTGGTGCAGCAACCATCCTAGCAGCAGTAGTTACTGGCGAAGCAACCGTCTTTCCAATTGCGGCTCCAATATGTCCTTGCCCTGCAGATTTAGCAATACCCCCAAGGGTTTTAAATGGCGCAACAACTACCCCACCAGCCACCTTAAATGGCGCTTTTATAGCTGCGCCAGCTACTCGAAAAGGTGCTTTCACAATTTGTCCAACAAGTTCTGAAACTAACTGATATTTTTCATTGATATTCATAATAAAACGCCTTTCTATAAGAAGTTCACAGAGTATTTTATAAGGTTATGTTTCATAGTTAAGTTGTTTCCAATTCTTGAACTAATTGTTTAAAATTATTGATAACTTGTTCTTTGTTTTCTTCCCATTGTTTTTCAGAAACTCGAAAAATGATATAACCAGGAATTGATTCTAAAATAATTTGTCGATCAATATCTTTTTGAGTATAAGTTTTATAATCATCTATGAAATGCATTCTTTCATCAAATTCAATAAAAAGTTTTAATTCTGAAATATGACCATCAGGAAAGAATCCTGTTATATTGGCGATGGAATGATCATTTCGCATAATAGTATATGATGTATGTTGCTGAATTTCATTTAAGCATATTCGTTCTTGATTTCCAATATTTGGCATCAATGGTTCATTATTTAATTTTCTTAATTCAGTTTCTTTAATAGCTTTTATGCGAGACAGCAACTTTCCTTTAACCGTCTTAAAAAAATGTCCTTCGGAATATTTTTCTTTCCATGTTTTTTGTATATTTTGTTTAACAATTAACGATTGTCCAGGATGGCAACACCCAAATTTTTTTAAACAGGTATGTTCTATTTTAGATTGAACTATTTTGCTTTTTCTTGGATTTGATACCCCATAATTTTTTATAGAAGTTATTTCTTTCTTTCTTTTAATTAACTCTGATTGGTTAGAACTATAAACACCATATTTATTAAACATTGTATTTGATACTTTTTGTTTTATTTTTGTATCACATGATACGCATTTTGGAGAACAGTATAATCTATAGCCCACCAACCCAGAAAATTTAGTTTTTTTTCCACAGTAACAAATTCCTTCATTCTCTTTTTTTAAATAATTATCATAATATATTTGAATTGATATTTTGTGAAATGCTCGTATATGAATAGATAATTCATAATTTTTAATATATTCTTTATTACATATTTTACATATCATAATATTATCCGTGATCGAACGCCACATTTGGCAGACTTCCGGCCTTCATCAATTCAATCGTTTCATTATATATTGTTTGACCATCATTAAAAAGATCTTCACCATTCAGATTAATTTCTCCAAAAGGTGTAGATGTAGTATTAAATTTTTTTCTCAATCTGCCTATATTCATCATAAACATACCAAGACATAAACTTATAAAGATATCTTCTAATTCTGGGTTAATACTTGATAATTCTTTATCATGACTGCGCTCATATTCAACCACACAGACACCCGAGAATATAGGACTTATGCGCAACATATTTGGTGGGATAAACTCAGTTGTATAAGCAAAATTACTAAAAGGCTGTAATAGACCAGAGTTATAAACACCCAATGCCCAACCCTCTACTTCTCCTGTCGTCCATGGTCCAATCCAAGGATGATTGTTAAAAAGATATGGTCCCATCGTAGGAACAAAACCAGTTACAGTTTTTATGTCCCTTTCATCAGGATCAATCATATAAAATTCAGAAGTGCGATTAGGAACTTTAATCTCAGTTAAAGTACAATTTAATGTCATTCTCCACTTCTGTGGAAAATATTGTTCAAATTTTCTAAGAGCATTTCGCTTCAAATAATCTACAATTTGTGAATCACTCTTCTCTAAAATCTGGAAAGGTAGTGAGAGTTCTTCTTTTATCCTTTGCGTAATATACGACCAATTTAGCATGATGATTTCACTCCTTATTTTTATTTTGTTCTAAATATTGTTAAGGAACAGAACCACCAATTATATTCAACTCAATTTTTGAATCTTGTTCTATATTATATATTATTGGTTCTCTTTTTAACATTTTAAACAGCAATACTAATGATTTTAATATATCTTTTAATTTAATCGAACTATTATTTCCAGTATACGAAAAAGGAATTTCTTCAAAGGGTATATTTTTACAATAATATTTAAATTCGGTTTGATAAAAATGTCCTTTTGATAAGAAATTATCTAAATTCATTTTCTTTAATATATCTGATCTAATTCCCTGAAATCCACTAGTACAATCTGAATATGGTAAACCTAAAACTGATTTAGATAAAACAGTTCCACCCATACTGATAATTTTTCTATAAAAACTTTGATTCATTTTTCCGCCCTTATATCTTGTCCCAAAAGCGACAGGCTTCCTATCTAATGCTTCTACAAATTTATCCAATAATTCTGTAGGATGACCAACATCGATCTCTATAACTTTTGTTACTCCCAGACCCAAGGCGTATTTATAACCTTCTAAATAAGCTTTTGCTATACCTTGCTTTTTACCTATATGTATTGGATACATAAATTCTTTAGAATGATTAATAATCCATTCATAAGTCCCATCAGTACTATAACTATCAAAAACCAAAATCCATACATAATTTGATTTGATTTCTTTCATAATCGAATTATAAAAATTATGAATAGAATCGATTTCATTTCCTACCGGAGTTATTATTGCTACTGTATCGTGCATCTAATTAATCCTCTAGTTTCCATTGTTTTTTATTATTATCCCAAAAACTTTTCATAGCAATTTGTTGATTTTTTTCATTGTTATTTTCTTGTTGAAATGCTGTTTGTTTATGCCACATATGAGTTACGAATAATGGTAAAATTACATGTCTGCATCCATAATTAATAATTCTTCTGCTGAAATCACAATCTTCCCAACCCCACCCCTTAAAAAATGGATTATATCCTCCAATATTATCAAAATCTTCTGTGCGATATGCTTGAAAAAAACCCGTAAGTGTATTTCCCTTATACTGTATAATATTACCATTTTCTTCTTCCCATGAATTAGATGGTTGAACATATATCTTTTCGGAATTACTAAATTCTTTCAAAGTTTCTTCTATAAGTGTTGGTGGAAACAAAATATCACTTTCTGTACTTACTACTACAGAGGTCGTTACAAGTTGTCTTCCCAACGATCTGCCCTGAGATCTACTCAATTCTTCTTTTGGTTTCCATATAAAAGTTATTGGAATCTGACTTTCTTCTTTCAACTCATCAACCATCTTAATCATAGATTGTTGATCATCACTACAATCAGTAATTACAATATGTTCTGGTTTTACTGTTTGATTAAATAATGATTGAACACTCTTTTTTAAATAACTCGGTCTATCTTTTGAAATATATGTTATAGTTATCATTTAAAAATTACCCTCCATTCGTTATACTTTTAATTTGTTCAAAATCAATTTATACTATAATAAAGATCTTTCTTTGAGTATTATTTTTTCCCAATAACTCATACTTAATTGATCATATTTAGGTTCTATTTTTTTATCTAATATATTACTCAAATTCATATTTAATAAATCCAGTTGTATTATTGGTAATCCGGTATATCCATCATACATAAAATGTCTTGGAACAATAGGTGAAGATCCAAGATATAAAGCCTCCCATGTTCTATGACAATCTATTCCGTTTCCTCTAGGAGAAAGAATATATTTGTATTTTAACATGTTACAGCAATAACTTTTATAATCTTGATATTTATCAATAAAAAACTCTTGTTTATTTTCTGCATTTTTCAGAATATTTAATCTAGAACTATGATTCTTTTCATTAAAATTACAATATATTTTATCTTCTATTTTTGATTTATTTGTATTAATATATTTTTCTAATACTTTATAATCTGAAAAAATCCCTTTACTTGGTCCAATATCATTTTCTAACCCGATTGGTAAAGGAATTAAATCATCATGTTTAAAATCGACATTTTGCGCAAACCATTTTTTTATACATTCTGGTTTATTTTTAAATAAATCATATGATATTGGATAATCGCTATTATGTGTAATTAGTATATATTTATTTTTGCTATTTAATACACCATTGAATAATACTGATAAATAATCTGTCTTACACCAAATTATATTTTTATCTTTTAAGTCTAAAAAATTCACGCTTCTATTTGTATCTATTATAAAATTCGATACATTTTGAAACTTTCTTCCGCATATAAATTGTTCTAAAAAATTATCTATCATAATCTGCTCTCTTCCGCACTGATATTAACAAAAAACAATAATCACTTTTTAAATAAATTTAAATAATTATCACATTCTTCTATCCATTTACTATTATAAGTGTATACATGATCTCTTTTTCTATTTGAAGCATCCATACATTTCTTACATGGTATTGATATTCTGCTTTTTGATAATGTTTTTATCTTATTATATTTGTCCGAATTAATAATAGATGTTAAAGAATTTTCATTCACATCACCAACACATAAATCCATATTTGTATCAAGAAAACATGGTCCGATTTTACCATCCCACGTCACAACAAGAATTTTACTTTCCCACATATTACAATTATTTTCTAATAAAAATGGTTCGTTTAAAATACTTCCACCATAAGTTAATACGACTTTTGTTATTATAGAATCTCTTATTGATAAAAATGGAACCCATTTTTCTATAAATAATTTTACTTCTTTTATATTATAATGACTAATCGTAAATTCAAATCTAGTTGGAACATGATCATCTCTTTTAAACCAATATTTAAGTTTCTCATCAAGTATGTTTAATATGTTTTCTTCATGCGTTTTACCATCTAAATCAATACAGGTTTTTCCGCATCTCAAAATATCATAAACATCAGAATTAGCAGCATCTACACTTATAATTAGATTATCTATTCTTGCTCTTACTATAGAATCCATATACTCTTTTGTTATATTAAGAAAATTTGTATAAAGAGTTACATTTAGTCCTCTTCTTTTGCCCAAAAAATTCATAAAATCTATAAACTGTGGATGTAATGTATGTTCTCCAAAATAACTAATATTTACGGTATTAGTTATTTCATATGCTTGATCTATTAATTTACAAAATAAATCAAAATTCATATAGCCTTTTGGACGACCATTAACAGCTGTTAATGATCTCGGACAAGTCAAACAAGAACAATTACAAATATTTGTCAACTCTAAATATAATATTTCTAATATTTTCATTTGCAACAAAATAGACTAACTCTATTTCCCACATTATAATTATCACACGATTGCATGGTAGCATCTGGCGGAACTTTATCTGGTATTATAACTCTTTCAACAAAATATTCTTTTTTAGCAAAAAAATTTACTAAATATTTAAGTGTTGGGTGTTTCGCGAGTCTGTTCTTTGATATTCCATCAAATTTCCATTCTCCTTGTTCTATAAACTCTTTTGATTGTATATCTCTTTCTTCACTTACTCTAGTATCTATTAAAACATTATTTATTCCCATACTGTTTATTTTTTCAAGAACAAAATCATGATTTGCTATATGATATAATATTCCAGCACACAAACAAAAATCAAATGGACCAAAAGTTTTAACTTTATTCCATATTTCTTCATTTGTTACATCTCCACATATAAAATTTATTTTGTCCATTGGAAGATATTTATTTATAGACCAATGTAATAGCGCTTGATCTATAAATTGTTGTCTTCCTTCTATTGCCGTAACAGATCTCGCTCCAGCCTTTGCATAAAATGATGTCCAATAAGAACAATTAGCACCAACATCCAATATATTCTTATTCTTAAAATCATACCTTTTAATCATCTCATCCACAAATATTTTTTTTGTATATGTGGTTCTATCTATTAATTCTTGAATAGTATGCGGAGAACCTATTGATGGTACAACTTCAACTTCTCCTATTTTTACGTTATAAAACCACGGATTAAGTTCTGAAATTTTTTCTTTTAGTTCCATATACTTCTTTCTAGCATTTTTTCAATGCTTCTTTCCATTTATTGATTATTCTTTCTTTTCTCTCAATATTAAAAATATTCATCTTTTTTGAAATACTCTCTCTATCAACCCTATTAATTATATTCTCCAAACTATTATTATCATCAAAATAAGATATATGAGGCATATATTCTACATCGTAAAAATCAGATAAAGCAATATCTGATTTTGAACAATTATTTTTGACATTTCCCAGTTCTGAAAACAAACCCAACTTTTCCCAGTTATCATAAGCATAATCTAAAGAAGGAAAAATAAGTGGAAAACCAGCAGTATACTGTTCAAAAATAGACATAATAGATACGTTATATGGCATATGTACAATTCCACCAAATTCATTTAAACTTTCCCAATTATATCTATGTTGTAATCGGGTTTTTTCCTTCCAAATAAAATTTACTCCACTCATTTCTTTTCTTGAGCATAACAAAAATTGTCTATTGTTCTTCTTGTATTTTAAATTAGTGTAATCACAAATATTAGGAATATGAGTCCATTCTCTATTTGTTAATTTTTCGCAATTCATTTTATCATATTTGCTATTTGCAATAGGAACAATTAATTTATTATCTATTCCCCGCTTTAAAAAATCTACAAACCACACCAACTTTTCATTGTTTTCAAACGCAGTTTCTAATCTTATTGGAGCAACAACAATAATAGGTTTATTAAATTTTTCATATAATAAAGAAAAAATTGGAGGATATGTAACAATAAAAGCATCATAAGAAGCTAATTCATTTTTATATTCCGCATAAAATTTATCGCACATACTTTTATCTAAAAATCGCCAATTATCTTGAGAAACAATTCGATTTGTATCTGGGTTTCTATTAAAAACCCAAGTATGACCAGAAAGTGACTGATCAACTACAGTATGACCCAATCCTCCCATTATTCTTTTAATATCTGCTATTACCGATATATGTAAATCTATATTAAAAAATTTCATTACAATCTCCTAACAATTGCTATTCCATTTCTTTCTTTATCATTTCTATAAAGTATTTGAAAAGAATTATCTTTTTCTATATATTCTATAACTTTTCTATTTTTTAATGTCATTGTATCATCTAAAAAGAATAAATTTGTTCTATCTTTAAGAATCATAAATTCATCATACGTTGTAAATTCTCCACCATCTAACAACAATAAGTCTATTCTTTCAGGTAATTGATTCAAAACATTAATACATGTTTTATAATTTTTCAAATCTTCTGCAGCCCATGTTTTTTGAGGTTCTTCTAAAGTAGAAAAATCGAATGTTATTTTATCAATATCTAAAATTATACCGTGTAATATTTTTATCCAATCATCATGATAATATTTAACTGCATCTTGATATTTAGATAAACACGTCTCTAAAGAAATAAAAATTTTATCTTTGACATTCTTTCTTAACCCTTCTACAATACATAAAGTGCTTCCCATTCCATTCCATGTGCCTATTTCTACCACATTTTTAACATTCGATAATGAAGCATATTCAACTAATTTATCACCTAATATGCTTCCAATATTTATCTGTCCTAAAATAATCATAATTTTATATCCAATCTATTACACTCTTATATCATATTATCATCAAATATTTTTACTGTACTTTCGATATTAATAATTCAATTAACTAAAAACTTATCTTTCAAATCTTGAAATACATGAGGTGCATTCTCATACATAATTCGAAGCATTTCTAATGCTACAGCTCTAATTTCCCACTGTGCGTGTTTATCACAGCGGACGTCAAATATATGTCTAAATTCTCTAAAATTAGCTGACAGAACTATCTCAGTATAACAAGCATTGGGAAGAACAAATCGAGCATCTTCATTCTTTAAACCGCGAGCCTTCCATTTATTATACATTCCCTGAATTATAGCCATATCAATTTTAAAATCTTTAATATATTTATTTTCACCTATTGGCAACTCAGATAAATTATCCCCCTCTAATGGTAAGAGCTCGCCAATAGCTGTCGGAATAACAAAATCAAATTGAGATTCTTTTACGTATCTCTGACTTTGCTGAGAAAATGCACATAAACGATGTCTAACTAATTGATGTGTCAAAGCTCGAGAAACTTCACTAATTCTAAAGGTCGCATATCCATGTTCAAGAACTGACTCATGTGGTGGAGTAGCTTTAAGAATCTTTGTAATTAAATTTCCAACTTCGCCCTTTGGTTCGCTTTGATAACATGTCCTAGCAGCAATCTCAATTAATTCTTCTGCATTAGGTGTGATAGCAAGTAATTCGACTTTCATTCTATATACCTTTCTTTTATTCAAACAATCCCACTATTACTGATTCTTTAACAACACCCATCAATCCATTTTTATTTAGCGCATTAATTAAAATACTAGCACCAGTACATTTTACTTGATCTACTGATGTATTTTCTAATATTTGTTTTTTCTTGTCAATCATATCAATTGGGAATCCTCCCTCTACTACATCTGATAAAATTTTAAATGATGCTAATTTCATATTTCTAACAATGATATCATGATCTCTTAAAACCAATTTTAAACTATTATTACTAACTTTATAATCTTGCGCAAATATTGGTTTCTTATTTGCAATATTATCATATACATTATTCATTGAATGTCCAACTAATGTTTTTATATCATTAAAGATATCTACAAATTTATTGGGTCCTATTCCTTTTACGCCTTTATAACCATCAGAATCATCACCAATAATAGATAATACCAAAGGAAACCACGATGCTGGATCATTTACTTCTAATTCTATTTTAGGCCATTGAGTATAAATATCTTTGTACGATAGCATCTTAACACTCTTATAATGTTTATAAAATTGAAAAATATTAGTTGCATCTAAACATTGTAACATATCTTTATCGGTACTATAAATGATATTTGCAGATGCATCCACATTATCTTTAGGCAAAATATGTTTCATTAGATAAAATGGGATGAAATCCGCCTCAAGAAAATTTAATCTAATAAAATTACAATCTGGTAATTTATTGACCACTTTATTGATTACATTATAATTGCGATCCAAAATCTTAAAAAATAATTCTCTTGATACTAAATCTAATCCAAACATATCACTGACACCGCGCATAGCTTTGTATTCTTTGTAAATATCTAAATGATATGATGACTTACCACTTTCCATAAAGAAATAAAAATTTATATCTATTTCGCGTTTCTTTGCATATAATTTATGCCACTGAATAAACTCTAATACCGCCGAAAATAACGAAGTATCTGTCGTTATTGAATCCTTGCTATGATCCAAAATATGTCTAACAGCCCACTCCTGAAATAAAGATGTAGCACATCCTTTTACATCAATAAACAGATTCATTTTCTTTCTACCACTAATAGATAAAATATTATCTAAGTACTCATATTTTGGATAATATGCAAAAAATTGAGATGAACTAGTTATCCATTGATCCATATTAAACCCCTTTAATATTTATTCAAATACAACAAAAACCTAAACAAAATAAAAGAATTGTATAATTTCATCTACAATAGGTTTAATTAAAACATCAACAGTAGTATTATCTGATTCTAAAATATAATCTCTACCATATTCTAATTTTCCAGAATAAGATACAACAACCAAATCTTCTTGTCGATCTACTTTTTGAGGTAATACAACTTTAATTGGTGGAATATCATTCGTAACATCATCTGCTGTAAATTCATATATTCCTATCAATTTAGAAGTTCTAATTACTAACGTAGTTCCACCAATATAAACGCTTGATCCTTTTGGTGGTGGTTCAACAAAAGAAACTACCGACTTACTAATAATACTAAAATCTGTAGGTTGTCTCTTTAAACTATCATCCACATATAATGTAAACCTGTTTAGCTGAGCATCATCAATAGTAAAACCTAATACAAATTGTGTTTGAATACCATTACAATCACTACAAAGTAATCGTTTAGATAACTCATCTGAATATTCTGGACCGCCTTTATTAACCGGAATAAAATTGAGTGGTGCTGCATTTTCTGCATCTTGCACTGCTTCATTATACAACTCTGGATCATCATGTCTAATTTGAGCAATAGTATCATAACCAGCGGATGAATCATTTGAATCTGCTTGTTCTACACTTAAATGTCCTAAATACAATTTTCTATTTAAAGTATCTAACGTAACTACTTGTTCATTCAGATTTCTAACAGCAAGTGCTTCATCTGAAGTTAAATTTCCCAAAAATGGTTTTTTCAATATATGACATTTTTGATAAGCATCACTTGATGTTGAATCTGATTTAGAAATTACACCAAGACATGATCTCATAGCAGGCAGAAACTCTGGTTTATATTTATCAAAATATATAATCATGTTTTTATGAACTACATTTTGTGGGTTGCTCAACCATGAAGTAGTGATCTCTGTTATTGGTCCAGAAATAATATAATTCCATCTAGGAATCTTATCTGGATAAGAAACCGCAGTATTTGAAAATGTAGTATTAATATTCAATCTAGCTAATTCTTGATTTACAAAAGTAAAGAGTTTAAACTTTTTAGAAACATAAGTTCTTGTTTTATCTATTTCAGATACTGATTTTAAAATTGAAAAAGGCGAAACCAAAGGATATTTTGTATATGTTTTTCCTATCGAAAAACTAAGTTGAATTTTTGGATCTATACCTCTTGAAAGAACTAGATATGTTGGAATATTTACTTCATAAGTAAAACTGGCGCTAAGTTTATATTCTGCAATTTGATCACCGCCGTGCTTTGTGGATGCGTCGTTAAACGAATCAAGCTTCCATATAGGATCAAGTGCAATCGGATATCCTAATTTATGTTTGTTAATGGAATCAACGTGGATTATTTCTGCATGTGTATTTGACCAACTAACTTTCTCACCATCTTCATTGGTATAATTTTCTATTTCTTCTGGTAAAATTAAATAAGACCAAAAATATTGAGGACGGATCCACCTATTAAAACCACCGCAGAATTGTAAAAGCGCTACTCGAAAATCAATTAATTCATATACTGAAGATAACCAAAATGTCGTTTCAAAAGTTCCTTGATACCGCGAAAAAACCGGAGAAACTATAATATCTTGCTCTTCAAGATCAATATGTTTAAACAGTCTCATACCAATTCCGGGCGCCAATGTTCTGTGTTGCCACAGAAATCTGCCGCCTTGTTCGGCGTTACTAAAATCGAGTCCAGGATCAAGAGAAATTGATGGAAGAATTGGTCCGCTAGGATCAACACCCATATTTTTTCTATCAGTTAAAAAACGCACGGCTTTGTCATATGTACCCACGATCTTAAATGCAAACCTTGGATAAAAGTCATCAGAGAAAAAATCAAGAACCCCAGAAAAAAACGATCCAAAACAATTATGGATAAAAAACGTATCCGCGGTTTGTCTTCTTACTACCGGTCTAAATGGTGGCATTGATTATATCCTTTTGATTTTGTTCAGAAAGTTGAGAAATTAAAGTTTTGAATTCCTCTGTCACTTGTTCTTTCCACACTCGCATAACTTATTCATGTAAATTAACATTCTTTCTATCACCAAATACACTTCCAATTGAATCAACAGATTCAGTCTGAACTATATCTCTATTAGATGTCAGTATAATATCTGTTAAATCTTCATGACACTCATTAGAACACAACTGAACTGAACATGTGCGTACAATTTTTCGATCCAAAGCGACATCAATATGCTGACGTTCGACTAAACAATAAAGAAAATTATTGCCATAATCTGTTAATCGAAAACAATAAAAATAAATACAGCTCTCTAACAACCCTTTTGGAGTAGAAACTTTTGATAGCTTAATTGTTTCATTGGTTTCATAATGAATTTTATCTTTGAAATTAGGTAATATATTATGAAATTGATTTTGAATATCCAAATTCTTACTTCGAAAATTACGAATATCAAGAAAACTTGTAGCAAACGCAGATTTACTTATGTCATTAAAAATAAAGCATTTACATTCATTGTTTTTAGATTTGATATAATTTTTCTGATCTATATTAAAACCAACAAATGAGTTAGATTTATTAAATAGTACCTGAATTTCACAAAAATCATCCATAAATGGCAAATATAGTGTGTACAATCGATTTAATCTATATCCTAATGTTAACATATAATTTCCTTTAATTTTCACTCATCTCTAGATGCTATGAAAGATTTAGTAAAATCTGGATCATTTACATTACTTATGTTTATTAGCATGGAAATAATCATATCCCTACTTAAACTTGATTTTCCGATTTGTTCAGTCAAATAAATATAATTATTTGAAAGTTTTGCATCATTCTTCAAATCCCACAAAATTATTGCTTTTAATACTTCTTCTGAAATAATTGAATAATCAATTGCTTTACCTTCTAAATCTTTATAACTTTCATTAATATATTCAACAATCTCTAAACACTTAACTAATAGTTCAGGGTTATCTTTGCATTTTTCTTTTACGAATCTTTTCAAATTAGTATTATCAAATTTTTGCGTTTTAATACCAAATTTTTCAGAAATGGATAATGGAATATCATCAAAACTATTTATCCCAGCTTCTTTGAAATTAACTTGATTATTCTTTTTATAACTAAATTCCGCAAGTAAAATCTTTTTAATTTGTTCTTTAGATAGTTTGTTTTTCTTAAAATCATCTAATTTCAAAATACTATTTCTATCTTTAAAAGCAGATTCTACAACTAAACCATTCCAATGTTGAATAACAATAGAATGAAACCGAGTAGCTTCTGTTTTAATTGTTTCTTCTGATAATGATATTTCGATAGATCTAGATTCTTTAATTTGCGCTTCAACCTTATTAAATACACCAGCAATTTTATATCTACGATATCTATTTGTAAGTTCAGCAACAAGAATCTTCTCATCAAGAATCTTCATATAACTAAATACATATGAAGATGAAATAACCTTTAAAGCAAAAGATACTAGTTCTTTATTCGCAATTACGCCATAATCTTTATCTTTTAATATGTTTCTAAGATAACTATAGTATATACAATATAGACATAAATCATAAACTAAAGAAATCTTATTTTCATTTGAAGTAGCACCATCAAAAATAATTGGAGTAACTGAATTTGGAATTTCTTTTTTATCATTTAAATTGTCTTTAATAACAGACTTTAAAAATAGCGATGATAAATAATCTATTTCATTTATATTTTCAGCAGAAACTCCTTCTAATGCATCAAAATTCAATTTAGATTTAATCAATTCTGAAAATTTACTAAAAGGCAAATCATCATTAATCAAATTCATTATATACATTTCTAGATTACTAAGATCATTTCCCAACATTTTTTCGGTAAATGTCGCGGGCATGATAGTAGCCTCTGTATTATTTGCTGGTGGTCTTTCTATATCAATAATACCTAAGTCAAAAGATTCTCTTTTATCATTAATAAAACTAGACATATCGTCATGAATTTTTACTGGTTCAAAAGAATCTGTTGCTGCTATCGTAGTAATACTAGATGATGATGAGTTTTCTATAGATTCTTGTTCTGCAGTCTTAACAATTTCTAGTTTTTTACTATCTGGTATTTCATCAAAAGGATTATATTCTGTTGTTAAATTATATTTCTTAATGATTGAATCATTTTCAAGAAGTTTGTTTTTAGCAGAAAATTCAGAATAGTAATTAGTTAATTTTTCATCTAAACTAGATATTTTTTGAGTCATATCATTAATGGACACAATCATAATCATTGAATCACTAGTTGAAATATAATTGTTTCTGAATTGACCCAATATCACAATTAAAGATAAAAAATCCATTATCGGAAGATATATTTTTTCGCTATCTAAATAATCGCTATTTTTTTCACTAATAACAAGTCTGATACACGTTCCATTATATTCAGATCGATGTAAAAATGTAACAAAAAGATTCTTTTTATTCTTAATTGAAAATGTATGTTGTTTATTTTGATCTTCTGCAATCTCTTTTATAATACTAGAAATCTTATCTTCAAACTTTTTAAATTGCTGAAGAAAACCAAAAATCTCTTGATGAGATAATGAAATCGAATTATTCGATTTTGCTTTAAAATTATTAATATTCAGTCTAATTCTCGGTGGACTAATGCCCCATGGTTCTTTAACTAAAAATTTATCAACATTAAAATTTGATGATGAGATAAATTTATCAAAATAAGTCCATATTGTTTGACCATAAAAAATTGCTTCGTCTGACATGTTAAACTCCTTTAAAAAACTTCCTTTTAGCCCACAATAAATAGCATGAGTTAGCAATATCAATTAATTCGTAGTCTGGATCATTTTTTATCTCAAATTCTCGAACCTCTTCAAGAAGATTATCCACCAACTCATGTTCTTCTTGATTGCGCCACGCATTGCCTTTTGTTGGATTATGAGATTTCAAAACATTTCTCATTTCTTCTATAAAAGCATCAAAACATTCTTTATTTTGAATTTCACTCATTTAAAATTCTCCAACAAATTATCCATTGATAGTTCTTTTTTGGGTTCGGATTTTTCTTTTTCTGATTCTAATTTCTTTCTCTGTTCTTTCGTTATCTTCTTCTTGCTTGGAGAATATATTCCAAACATCTCATATATTGTATCTTTTTCTTCAGATACATCAACAAATCCAACTAACATACTAATTTCTTCAGTTTTTAAATATGGATATCTTTCTTTCAAATTATCATGTAACTTATTCTTCTTTACAGGAATTTTTTGAATAAATGGTGGTTTATATCCACTACGTCTTATACATTCTTTTAAAAAATATAGAACCTCAATTCGATCAAGAGCGAAAATATTCCAATTATTCATTAATTTTGAAATTACTAAACCGTATGGACTACAACGAAAATAATAAAGAAGATTCATCTGTCCAATAGACTTATCTGTTTCCAATTCAGATGGAATTTTAGTAGATGCACTACCATCATAAAGCCATCGATTAAGAATTGTATATGTTGAAACTTTCTTTTCTATATTATCATTCATGATCTTAGATTTACTTCTTTGATATATGATAATGTATTCTTGGATCTTGGTGTTTCAATTAAACAATTAGTAAATTCATCTTTATACTTCTTAATAATATCTTTGTTATTAAATGATAATGATATTCCAATACTAAATAATTCTACATTCTTTCTAAAACAAGCTGCACAATTCATACATTCTTCTGTCAAATAAATATTTTTCTGTTCAATATTCATAAAATAATAAACTGATTCTCTTTTGTCTGGTAATGGATTATAACAAGAGAATGTATTTTTTAATAATTCATGAGATACAACACATATATTATTAGATCTTTGTTTTAAAAACCATTTAATAACATCTGTCTTATATACGTCCCAAAATGGAGATGTTGTTATAAAATATTTACTATTCATCATAGTTAAAAATGTTGATAAAGATTCAAATACTTGTGGGCAATTATCGGCGATTCTATCTGATTTAGTACCACCCAACCACACTTTTTCATAGCCGATTGAATTTGCTAAAATAGCTAATAGTATATTTCTATTAGGAATAAAAGCTGATTCGGTTTCTAAATCTTTCAACTGTAATCTATCATCTATAATAACATCAAATGGAAGAAATTTAATTCTTTCTATTTCATTTCTACAATATCTACCATTATGATTAAAATATAGACAATCAAAATCATTCTTATGAATATGAAGAAATTCTCTCGCAAAATAAGAATCTAGTCCACCAGAATACAGTAAAACTTCCTTTTTCATAATACATTCCTTTATATTTATTCATATTACCAGATTTAAATTCTTGTGATTCATCTTTAACTCTATAATTATTTTTTTAAATTCATCATAATTCATATCAATAATCATACAATGTTTATATCCAAGTATTTTGGTTGCAGCAATTTTTAAATTCATCTTATTTGGATCTAAAGAAAGAATATAAGATGAACGTATTTCTATTATTAAATTAAAACAAATAAGTCTAAAATCTGGAAAATAATAATGATCTTTTTTATCTTCGGTTTTATACTTGATACGATGCGGTGTATAATCAATATCTTCTTCTTTTAAAAGATTATTTGAGAAAACAAAATCTAAAAACTGTGGTTCTTCTCCTTGTAAAAATATCTCTTTTCCACTTGGAAGTATGTATAATTTCTTTTTAAAACAACCCATTAATTGTTTGTGGCGGATATCCGGATTTTGACTGGGATGTTTATATCCGGTTCTTTGTTCATAAGTTTGAGATATTTTATCTGTGAATTTTTTCAATAGCGTCGGATTTCGTTCCCCATATCTACTGATCATAGTATTTTCAAATTGTTTATATATAGATAGATCTTGCAATGCATGTTTAACACCATGATTCTTTAAAAAATTATCAGTATATTTTTTTTGAACCTTATCACATTGCATTGGATATTCACAACCCCAATGTTCTAAATTTGTTTTTCTTGATTTTGCCTGAATTGCTTCTTTTTGTTCTGGTGTGAATTTTGATCGTGTAGTTTTTACTGCATCTTTAATTTCTTTTGATTGAGATGCATATCTATAGCCACATTTTACAAAATTAGAATCTTGTTGTTTTCTTTTAATATCGTCACATCTATTACTATGACCTCTAATAAATTTATTCGGTTTCTTAGAATCTCTATTGATTCTAACTTCTTTACCACACCCACACAAACATAAAGGATTCATGTTAAAATCTCATTGTCTTGATATGATCGGCGCAACTTTCTACATCTGCACAAATTAAATGAGAATGAAAGTTAAGCCACAAATCATGTATAAATTTTCCTTTAGGATTAATAATCAAAATTGGTTTAGTATGTAACATTGATGCGTACATTATTTCCATTGCAGTACCAAAAGAAGGTCTTTCGATATAAGCAACAAAAATATCACAGTTTGTAATTGCTGATTTATCACGAGCAATACAATACCGTTCTGGCTCACTAATAGGATCAGGATCAAAAAATTGATATAGACTAGAATCTAGTTCCTGTATAAATCTTTGCTTCCAACTCTTACCGGGTTGATTATTATAGATAGTTCCAGCTAGGTAAATCTTTATTTTTCTCATGTGAAACTATGCACAATATGCATCCTTGTACTAATATTTAAATTACATTCATCTGCTAAATCTATACAATAAACCCAATTCGAAGTGATTTCTTCTGCTGTTACACCTAAAGGCATTAAATAAATTTTATTTTTATTTTGCGTTAAAGTAGAAACCTCTTTAATAAAATTTTCAACTAAGAGTGTTCTGTCGGCAACAATCTTTAAATAAACTATTGGATCATCAATCACTCTTTTAACTTTTTCAAGTTCTGATTGATACATATTATCTGAAAATACTTTTGGAGAATACATAACTTTAACAAAAACTTTTTTTGGATAAGATATTTTTTCCAGTAATAAATCAATATTACACCCATTAGTTTCAAGATTTAAAACTTGATAATCACAATATTTAATCATCTCTAATGTCGAAGTTAAATTATGAATACTATCAGTTTCTAGAGTCGGTTCTCCCCCCGTAATCATAAGTCCGCGAGTTTTCTGCAACGCCATATTAATATCTTCGACACTATAACTACCTTCTACCGTCGTTTTCATTTTAATAAATGTGTCACAGTATAAACAATGCAAATTACAATATTTAAAACGAGCAATTAACATTTGACGACCTGTATCTGAACCTTCGCCCTGCCATGTATTAGCAAGTTCTACTAACTTAATATTCTTTTTACTATTATTATGATACATGATATCTCCTTTATTTAAAACTTGTAAGCATTTTCTGGTAATATTTGATCTGCATTTCTATTTGGGTTGAAAACATAAAAACTGATATGATGCTTCAAACACACCATTGTAAATCTATCATCAAATCCAAAATACTTCTTACTACTACAGATATAATTAACTATTTCTTGTTCTGTTTGATTTTGAATTTCATAAATATTCGTTAATTTTTTTGAACGCAAATAATCTGAATATGAAAAAATCTTTTCTATTTTTCCAACTATACAAATAATATAATTTTGAAATTTTGTTGATAATTGACTTAAACAAGAAAATTCGACATATTTTCCTGTCGTGCTTGGTCTGATATCTATAACGATAAAATCTCTTTGAAGTTTAATAATTCCAACAGGATCCATATTTACTTTTAATGATTCGGTTCTTTTAATATCTTCAAGAATATGGATTGGATTTTCTTTGGGTGTTAAAATTATTGCTGGTCTTTCTATTTTTTCTTCTACTGGTCGATTATCTACTTGTTCATAAGTTTCTATACATTCTTTACCAATATGATATTCTTGACCGCACTTAAGACAAAGTTTCTTTCTTTTTCGATAAGAGACAATTACATCTTTTTTTCTTCGAAGATCTATTGACTTACCCTCAATTTGAATTTTTCTATTATCAGCTTGCTTGTAGTTTTCAATACATTCACCAACATGTAAATCACATCCACACTTAATACATAAACCTTTTCTTCTCCGATGTCCAATAGTGACAGCAGCTTTTAATCGCTTACTTCTTTCACTCTTTGTTTCTAATATCATCTTTAAACTCACTTATAGTACTCAAATCAATAGTATACGGTTTTTCTAAATTTTTCTTAAAAAATTCTTCAATTTCAACTTGCTTTTTAAAAAATTCAATCTGAATATCTTTTAATGATTCAATATCATTATTATTTTTTATACTATCAGAAAAAATAACTATAAAATTATTGTATATATCAACAGATTGAAGTATATAAAAAATATTATTGGTGTCGAAAGTTTCTTTCTTCTGTAAAGTAATATTTATCAGATTTAAAATTCTTTCATAATTCAATCGAGCTAATTTATCATTTTTAGTTATAAACAGTTTTGAAACAATAACATAATAATTAAATCTAGATCGTATTTTTTTTAAAAATCTTTTTCGATCAAATTCAAAATAAGAAATTGGTTTCATAATTCCTTTTAATTTTTATTCCTTATTAAATAATATCGTATCCATTAGAAAAATACAGTTTGATATATTAATGAATACTATTTGAATTTGAGGCTGATGAACCTTGCAAAGGTTCTTGGGGTGCGCAAGCGCATTATAAATTGTGAATTAGATTTATTATATTATCTAATATCAAAACTGAATTTCTTTTTTGATTGAATGTTTTTGCTTTTTTAAATTATTATTTTTTGAATAATATCTCTTCTATTCAGTTAGAAATAGAAGATTTTTTACCCCTAATAATTAAATAATAATGAGGGAAGATGTTAGATGAAAAGTTTTTTCTTCTTCTTTATGATCTTGTTAGTACACATTTTATGTCTCGATTGCGAGCCCAAGAACCTTACTCAAGGTTCATCAGAGCCCCCCTCCCCCCCAAAATCGAAATTTTGCAGGTATATTTTTTATTCTGGTTATATTTTTTGTCTTTCTAATCATTCAGATATATCATTTGTATATGTTCATGATTTTTAAATAATACATCAAAAGAAATGAAAATCAGTATCCAGAACAAATCATAAATTTTAAACCGCGTACCGCTTTTTTAAACAAAAGATACGCTTTTTAAAGTAAAGAATAAATTAAGTTAAAGGCGAAAGAATAGAATCTCAGTACAAAACAAACAAGGAGAGCAGCAATGTCAGATACAACTTATCAAGAATTCATCGAGAAACTGAAAAGTAAGTTTGGTTCATTTGAAATGGATGCCGTAGCTGGTGCTGAAAATAAATCAGCAGCACTTAGGGCTCGTAAGCTTTCAATGGAACTTCGTAAGGATTTTCAAGATTTTCGTAAGGTTTCCGTTTCTAATGATAGAGTTCGTACAAAGCATCGTGATGCTAAAGACGAAACAGCTGCAGCTACAGCTACAGTGTAATTAATTTAAACGATTGCATTGGGATCAACCCTTATATATTTCTTTGGAAAGTAGGGGTTGATCCCTTTCTCATCGATATAATATTATCTATCTTATAATGTTATGGTATTTGTAATAACTGAATATAATAAAAGGAGTTATCTAGATGAGACAAAGTTTTGCTGATTGTAGTAAATGCCCATTATTTGAGAATGCTGGTAAAGCTTGTGAAACCAATAGTCAAAAAAACCTATCCAATATTGATGAATTATATATTGCAGACTCGATGGATTGGGATATTTTAAAGAAATTTCTTAATGAAAAAAAGATTCGCTATTTAATTACGGCACCCATATTATGCTCACTTTCTGGTGAGGAAAACCTTGACTTAGAGAATATTTTAGAAGTATGTAAGATCAATGCAGAGAAAATAATTGATAAATGTACACCGAAGAAATTGATCACTATTGGTCAACATGCAAAGAAATTTTCTAAGTTTTGTGGTAATGTAGTTCATTATGATAACGTATTAGAGTTAGTAAAACCCGAAGTAAAAGTAGATGTTGATCTTGGTTTAGATGCTGATTTAGCTACACTCAATGATAATCCGGCTAAAGGAATTAAGAAACTGGTTGAAGATGGGATAGAGGTTTCTGGTGGTAATAATACTTATATGTTCACTATCCCGGAGAAATATTATACAGATGAGTATCGATTAATTGATGTTCAAAATATCGCAAATCAATCAAGAATTATCTATATTTTCCGAGATAAGAATAATAAGAAAGAGTATTATGAGTTCCCTGTAAAAGATAAAAATTTTTATTGGCACGAGGCTATAAGTACTGATAGTAAGATAATTGAACCTTTTGGTAATCTTCAATTAAAGATTGGAAATTATAAAGATCGATGTCAAACAGTGTTAGGATATGGTGCTGATACATCGTTGACTACACTACACTCAGCAGATTATTTCTTACAAAATAAAGGTGAAGCACCGATTATAAAAAGTAATATTCTACATTTTGATATTGAGATCTATACATTTAAGAATAAAGTTTTTCCTGATCCCGCGCAATCTCAATTTCCAATCAATGCAATTTCTTTCAGATTAAATGATGATAATGATCATACTAGAATATTTTTACTAAAAATTCCAAATGAAATTGATTCGAGAATTGATGAAATAATTAAAAGTAAAAAATATCCAAACCTTACAATTTTTACTAATGAATATACTTTAATCGAATCTTTTTTAGCTAAAGTAAAAGAGTTAGATGTGGATATACTCGCTGGGTGGAACAGTAATTCGTTTGACTGGCCATATGTTGTCGGGCGCATGAAGAAACTCAGTATTGATATGAAGAATTTATCCCCGTTTGGAAATGTATATGCAGACGCTAGAGGACGTGTCATTATTACTGGTTTAGTTCCATTAGATCAATTAGAACTTTTTAAGAATGATACTACAAGACCGCAAATGCCCAGTTATAAATTAGATTCTATCGCTGAAACAGTAATCGGAAAAAATAAAATCAAATATGAAGGTAATTTAAATAATTTATATTCTGAAGATATTGATACTTTTATCAGATATTCTATGAATGATACACAACTTTTAAAAGAAATTGAAGATCAAGTAAAACATATTTCATTACAAGATGAACTTCGGCAAATTACTACAACTAGTCATAGTGGGGCTGCGTCAACACTGGGTCAGGCTGAAGGTCTATTTTTAACCTCAATGAAGAAAAAAGGATTGGTTTCTAGAAATAAAACCCATACTGCGGAGAAAGAAGAATTGCCGGGCGCTTATGTCATGGATGCTAGGGGTGGATTATATACTGGATTATTATGTGATTTCGATTACACATCACTCTACCCATCTATAATTAACTCATGGAATATTGGCCCTGAGACATTTATCGGTAAAGTTTCTGAAACAGAAATGTTTAATATTATTTATAATAGAGACATTGTTAAAGAAATAAAGATTGTTCTTGATCCTGTACATAATAAGACAGAAACCAAAATGACAATAGATGAATTTAATAAGTGGTGCAATAAAAATGATGCGCAACTAAATATTGCTGGCAGTATATTTATAGGACATGATAAATATTTAAGTATATTCAATACCGTTATTTCAATGCTGTTTGAAGGACGAAAAGTATATAAAAAGAAAATGTTAAATGCAAAAGAGTCCGGAGATAAACAAAAAACCGTTGAGTACAATGGCAAGCAATTAGCATACAAAATTCTCGCAAATAGTTTGTATGGCGCCCTCGCAAACGAACACTTTAAATTTTATAATAATGATTTAGCTAAAAGTGTAACATTAACCGGGCAAGAGTTATTAAAATATTCTGCAACACACATGGATGAATATTTATTATCTAGAGGTAAACCATATACGTTTAAAATCAATAAAGATTTTATGAAAAAAGTTGAATCTTTAAAAGATGTTTTATACGGAGACACAGATTCTATGTTTTGTAATTTAACCGATTTTCTAAAAGATCAGAAAATTGAAGTTAAAAAATCACCAGAAGTACTAAGTGAAATTGATAAAATTCAAAAATTTATCAATGAAACAGCATTAAATGAATTTTTAAAATATCATAATATTGCTAAAAAAGACTCGATGATTTTCTTAAAAAATGAATATATTTTTTCACGATATTATACATTAAATGGTAAGAAGCACTACGCATTACGCGTAATTAGTCAAGAAGGTCGAGATATTAACATTCGAGAAATCAAAGGCATTGAGACAAGAAGAAGTGAAGTACCAGAACGATCGAAAAAGATGTTGAATGAAATTTTAGATGTAATTTTGGGAGATGTTAAAAAATCAGATATTAAAGGAATTGTTGATAAAATTGTTGATAAAACTCGGAAAGAAATGTTTGATTTAATATATAAACGAGATAATTCAATTGTGAGAACTATATCATACTCTAAACCTTTAGCAGACTACAAGGCGTTACCGCAGCATTTAAAAGCAATGCTGATATGGAACGCAATAATGGGGGAAGATTTTAGAGTAGGTTCAAAGGGTTATTTGTGGCCAATAAAAGCAATTGATATTTCTAAAGCACCGCAGAATATACAATCTAATTTTCATAATATTTTATCAAAGAAGTATAAATTATCAGACGTTGATTGTGTTGCACTTCCTGAAGATGTTGATAAATTGCCTTTGTGGTTTATACCGGATGAAAAGAGAATAATTCAATATTGTTGCAACGACAGAGTTGATAATTTAGTTGAGCCTTTATGGCAAGAAGTTGAGCAAAAATTATTATGGTGATATAGAAAGATAAAATATAACACATGAATAAATTATATGAATAATAAAAAACAGGTCATTTTTGAGATAGATCCTCGATTAAAAGAATCTATAAATCAATTAGCTGATGAGTGTGATGTGAGTATAAAAGAATTAATTAAACGAGCAGTAATTGATCTTCTTAAGAAACACGGCAAAGAAATTCCGGTGAAAGAACTTTAATATGATTATTTGTCAATTATGTCAGAGAGAATGTACATCTAAACGAGCACTATCCCAACATATTCGTCAAACACATAAAAATATTACATTAAAACAATATTATGATAAATTTTTAAGAAAAGAAAATGAAGGAATATGTACAATATGCGGAAAAGAAACAAGTTTTACTAGATGGTATTATTTAAAACACTGTTCAAAAAAATGCGCTCATGATGACCCATCTAAAATGGAAAAAATTAGACAAACAAGCAGAAAAAAATATGGAACCATGTACCCATCACAAACAACAGAAGTTCAAATCAAAAAAAGAAAAACATGTAAAGAAAAATACGGTTATGATAATCCGAGCAAAATAAAAAAATTTCAAGATAAGAAAATACAGACAAGTATAAATCGATATGGTACTATTCATCCGGCTCAAACAAAAGAATTTCAAGATAAGAAAAACTTAACATGTAAAGAAAAATATGGTTATGAAAACGTAATGCATAATGATTTTATTTCACAAAAACAAAGAAAAGGATCATTTCAAAAGAAAAAATATACCTTACCAAGTGGAAAAGAAATTACAATTCTTGGCGAAGAACCTGCATTTTTAAATTATATATTTACTAATAATTTATTAAAAGAAGATGATATTGATTATAATCCAAAAAAGATTAAATATTTAATAGATGATAAAGATCATTATTATTTTCCCGATTTTTATATTATTTCATTAAATTTAATTGTAGAAGTTAAATCATCATATATTTTATCAATACAAGAAAATACCGATATTAAAATTTCTGCAACAAAAGATCTTGGATACAATTATATTATGATATTAGATAAGAAGTATGATGAATTTAAATTATTAACAGAAAAAGGAATTAAAGTATGAATCTTCGTATTTATTGTGTACATCCCATCTCTGGTCAAACAAGTCAATCTGTTTTTGATTATTATCAAAAAACAACCAAAATATTATCAGATGCAAACTACGATGTGTTACATCCAATGATAGGTAAAAATTTTTTAAGAACAGAAACAATATTTAAAGCTGTTGATTATCGACATCCTTTAACTTGTAATCATAGTATATTCAATAGAGATAAAAGTATGGTGATGCTTGCTGATATTGTATATGCTTCATTTGTGGGAACTAAAATTGTTTCAATAGGGAGCCTTTATGAATTGGCCTGGGCCAGTTTTAACCATAAAAACGTTGTTGTCGCAATGGAAGAAGATAATATACACAGACATGCATTTGTCCTTGAAAGCGCGGGAACTGTTTTTACAACAGACGAAGATGCATTAGATTATCTTGTTAAATTGGGAAAGAAACAATATTAAGGTATCAAATGTCTATTATAGATTATTCATCACATACTATCATTCCACAATTTTCAGATATTGGATCTAGAGAAGATTGTGATATTACAACTAATCTTGGTGGTATCATTTTAAAGCTACCAATTATTAGTGCTAATATGAAAACCGTTACCGGCCCAACTATGGCACTTGCAATGCATAAAGCTGGTGGGATGGGAATTCTTCATAGATTTTCAACAATCTATGAAAATATTGAAGATTATTTGGCGGTTGCTACTCAAATCGGAAGTATTGATTTTGGCGTAACTGTAGGTGTTAAAGAATTAGAATATGAACGAGCTAAACAATTATTAGATTCTGGTGCTAAAATTATTTGTATTGATGTTGCTCATGGACACAATTCAAACGTATACAAAATGATTGAATTCTTAAAAAATTATGATCCTATAACTATAATAGCAGGAAATGTTGCTACTGCAAAAGGCGCATCTGATCTATATAAATGTGGAGCCAATATAATTAAAGTAGGTATTGGTCCTGGATTTGCTTGTACAACAAGAAAGACTACTGGCGTTGGTGTTCCACAACTATATGCAATTAAACAAATCAAAGATTGTTGTCCCGAAATTCCTTTGATTGCAGATGGTGGTGTTAAAACAGTAAGTGATATTGCAAAAGCTATTGCTGTTGGTGCAGATGCTGTAATGGTTGGTGCTGTTCTTGCTGGAACAACTGAAACACCAGGAGAGGTTTATCCTGATGACAGTACTGATTTAGTTAATAGAACATACTATAAAATGTATGGTGGATCTTCTAGCGCTCAAAATAAAGGTGAGAACAGATTTGTTGAAGGTAGAGTTCAGACAATTCCATTTAAAGGACATGTGAAATATATTTTGAAAGAAATCAAAGAAGGTCTACAATCTTCATTAAGTTATGTCGGCGCAAGAAACATTAAAGAATTTAGATCGAAAGTAGAGTTTTTAGAAACATGAATGATTATATAACGTATGATTGTGAAACTCAAAAATTGGCTGATGAAGTTTCTGGTGGGTGGGATAATGTATATGGGATGGGATTATCTTCTGCAGTAACATATGATTCTAAAACTGATAATTATAATTTCTGGGATCATAATTCAAGAGAGAAATTATGTGAATATCTAAACGGTAAAAATGTTGTTGGTTTTAATTCAATTATGTTTGATTCTAAATTATTACTTGGAGACAACAGAATCATTGAATTAGATGGATCAACTAAAAATAGTAAATATGGTTGGAAGAATATTGATATTTACGTTGAAATATTTAGAAAAATCTTTCAAATGGATAGGAGCAATTATCCAGAACTGCTTAAAAAGATGCAAGCTAAAAAGCATCAAAAAGGAGTTTTTGGATTGAAAGATATTGCTGGATCAACATTAAATCACACTAAAAGTGGTGATGGCGCAATGGCCCCTATATTGTTTAGAGAAGAAAAATTATCAGAATTATACCAATATAATTTACAAGATGTGAGAGTGACTAAGGAGTTATTTCAGTTCATTATGAAGTATAGATATTGTGTTGTTGGTAGTTTTGATATTGTAAAGTTTCAATGAGAAACTGATTTATTGTGGAACAAATTAAAAATTTTTAGGAGATTTTTATCATGCCCTATATAATTCGCGGTCACTGCATATATAAAAAATCAACCGGTAAGAAGGTTGGATGTACAAAAGGCGATGTAAAAAAATACATGGCTGCGCTTCATTCGAATGTTAAAGAGTCTAATAAGTATGATATTGTATGTGGAGCCATCGCGCTGAATGAAAATCTTGAACCAAAAACACCGGAAGAGCAAGCTAGAAGAAAAAGAATGATGAGACGAATGGCTGCATTGGGTTTGGTTGCGGGCCTTGGTGTTACTGGTGCTGAATTAATGGCACATCCAGACTCTGCCAAAAGCATAATGGCTGCAGCAAAAGAAAAAGGTATTGGTAAAAAAATTGGCGGTGTTGTTAAACAAACATGGAAACCAATGGCGATTGGTGCTGCTGGTGATCTGGCGATTAGTCCTGCACAAGAATATATTGCTCAAAAAATGGAAGATAAATATCAGAAGAGAAAAGAATCTAAAGCCTAGTTATTGATCTGATTTTGTTTTATCTGAATAAATACAAAGGAGTTTTCTATATGTTATTTGAAACTAATGATACATTATTGAATCAATTGTGGGTTGAAAAATTTCGTCCAAGAACTGTTAATGATGTAGTTATGGGAGATGATCAAAAGCAATTTATTATTCGTTGTTTAGAAAAAGGAGAAATTCCTCATCTAGCATTCTTTGGTCCTCCGGGATCAGGTAAGACTACATTAGCAAGAATTGTTGTTGAAACAGTAATTAAGAATGATATGGATTGTTTGATGATGAATGGATCTGATGCAACTGGTGTTGAAAATATGAGGACAACAGTTCAAGGATTCTTAAAATCACCACCATATCAAAGCAAACTAAAGATCGTTTATATTGATGAGTTTGATTATACAACTCAAAATGCTCAAGCAGTTTTACGTAATATGATGGAAACATATGCAGATAATGGTCGGTTTATTGTAACTGGAAATTATCTTAGTAAAGTTATGGATCCGCTCATTTCACGGTTTACTGTTTATGAAATGAAAAGTTTATCTAAAGAATTCGTTATGAATTATGCTGTTAAGATATTAAAAGCTGAAGGTATTGAATATGATATTAATTCAGTTGAATTGATTGTTCAGAGTTTTATTCCAGATGTTCGAAAAGTGGTTAATACACTTCAAAAGAATGTTGATGGAAAGAAATTAAAGAAGGTTGATG